>Ga0210407_10000014_pt1 | contig 266264 bp, 251 predicted proteins | sample IncBWC27MmetaG_FD_150860 | JGI IMG/M metagenome (GOLD analysis project Ga0210407, IMG submission 150860) | Forest soil microbial communities from Barre Woods Harvard Forest LTER site, Petersham, Massachusetts, United States - Inc-BW-C-27-M | ecosystem: Environmental > Terrestrial > Soil >... | reverse complement strand
AAAGACCTGCTTAACGAATTCTACAAGAGCTACAACGTGACTTCGCTGCTGGCCGGCAACACGAACTGCCAAATGGGCGGCTGGTTCCGGAAGGAGGTCAAGACGGTTGCCGATCTGAGCGGCCTGAAATTCCGCATCGGCGGTTTTGCCGGAAAGGTGCTGCAGAAGCTCGGCGTCGTGCCACAGCAACTCGCGGGCGGCGACATCTATCCGGCGCTGGAGAAGGGCACCATCGACGCCGCCGAATGGGTTGGCCCCTATGACGACGAGAAGCTCGGCTTCAACAAGATCGCGCCCCACTATTACTATCCGGGCTGGTGGGAAGGCGGCCCGATGCTGCTCGCAATGATCAACTTGGACAAATGGAATTCGCTGCCGAAATATTATCAATCCGTGCTGGAGCAGGCCGGGCATACGGCGAACAACTGGATGATGGCGAAGTACGACCAGGTGAATCCGCTAGCTTTGAAGAAGCTTCTGGGGGGTGGCACCAAGCTGCACGCCTTCTCGCAGGAGATCATGCAGGCCTCGTTCAAGTCCGCGACGGAGCTCTACGCCGAAATCTCTGCGACGAACCCCAACTTCAAGAAGGTCTATGCGTCGCTGACCGACTTCGCCAACGACGGTTATCAATGGTGGCAAGTCGCGGAGCTTGGCTTCGACGCCTTCATGGTGCGGAATAGATTGTCAGGTTGAGACGGCGCGACGAGCAAATGTGTGAAAGTAAAACCCCGGGCAATGCCCGTGGTTTTACTTTGTTCGGTCAGCGTTTGACCATGTCCGGTCTAGCGTAGAATGGACGTCTGGCGCACGGTCCGGCATGTCCGCTGGGCCAAACCTGTCGTTCAAGGTTGGCAAGTCGACGGACATCCGCGCCAAATCCTGCGGCAGCAACGGGCCAACAACTGACTCATGCACCGCAGCAAACGGGTGTTACTCGATCACCTCGTCGGCGCGGCCTAAGAGCGTCGCCGGGATATTGAGGCCGAGCGCCTTAGCGGTCTTCAGATTGATGACCACTTCCATTTTGGTGGGTTGCTCAACTGGCAAATCGGCTGGCTTTGCGCCACGCAATATCTTGTCGACGTAGTTTGCGCCTTCAATAGCGATCGCCACCATACTCGGACCAAGACTGATCAGGCCGCCAGCAACCACGGTGTCCCTGAAACCGTGGCAGGATGGCAATCGATGCTGCTGTGTTAGGAGCGCAATCTGCGTGCTATTGACGAAAGTAAAAGCTCCGGCGATGCTGATGAGGCCATCTGCCTTGCTTTGTTCAATTTGCTCGAATGCAGGAGGTAAATCGTCCGATGATTTAGCCTCGTATTGCGTTAGCTGAATGCCCAGGGACGGTGCAGCTTTCTCTAAGGCTGTTATGGCGTGCACCACATTCGGATCCCCTTTCGCTTTCAAAACTGCAACATTCCTAATGTTTGGAATAATCTCCTTCAACATCTGAAGTCGCAAGCCATAGGTTTCCGTTGCAGCCTCGAATGTAACTCCCGTCATATTACCGCCCGGTCTGTTGAGGCTTGCTATAAGCCCAATGTCAACGGGGACGCCGACAGACAAGAATACGATGGGGATGGATTGGGCGATTTTTTTAGCAGCAACGGACGCTACCGTACTCCAAACAACGAGCACATCGGTCTCAGGGAGGATTTCGGTAATCTTGTCTTCGATGGCTTTCGGCTGAGGTGCCACGAAAACATTTCGCAGCCTGACGTTCTTGCCGCCGACGTAACCTAGCTCTTGAAGCCGCTTCTCAAGAGCCCGAGCGACATGTTCCGGGTACTCCCCTGGGAATAGCTGATAAATCCGAATTTGTGAGGAAGATTGCTGGGTATGCGCCGAAGTCGGCCAAGCCGCCGCCGCACCCAAGAGTATGATGAAATCCCGACGCTGCATTTCCTAACCCAAATTGGCAGAGGCCATCGTAACGATCCAGACGCACTTGGATAGAGGCAGACACCCGCATCGAGCGCATTTCCGTTGGTAACCGCCAACGTCCGATGTGGGCCAAAATGCGAATTGCATTCTGCGTCTGCTCTTGGGCCAAACCTGTCGTTCAAGGTTGGCAAGTCGACGGTGTCGGAGGAGTATCCTCAACTTGGCGGACTCGTTATTGGCTTAAATCGACTCGTTTTTGCCTTTAGGGCACACGGCCGGGCGGATCAATGCCCGACGGGAAGTCGGCCTGCGGGATGCGGATTCCGGCGATCGCCTCCGCGCTCGCCGCGGTCGTGTTGCTGGTTCTCCGGGCGGACGCCCTTGCGACCAAATCGCAATAAGCGAGCGGAATCGCCGCAGCGCTGAGATCAGACCTCCTACGTAGTTTTGCGGAAGCGCCATTCGTCGGAAAACTTGTCGCAGCGCAACAGCGTTGCGGCGATCGGCATTAGATGTGTGGCTGCGTAGAACTTGCAAAGGAATCATCCGATGTTGACCCGCAGAGCCATCATGTTCAGCGCCGCCGCTGCAGCCCTTATGCTCGCGGCCCCCGCCTTCGCCAGTGAGCCGAAGCTGCCGAGGCAGCGCGTCGATCTCGTCGCCCCGCCGTTCGTGCACGCGCACGAACAGGCCACCAAACAGGGCCCCAGGATCATGGAGTTCAGGCTGACGATCGAGGAGAAGAAGGTCGTGATCGACGACCAGGGCACCACGTTCCAGGCAATGACGTTCAACGGATCGATGCCGGGACCTTTGATGGTGGTGCACGAGGGTGACTATGTCGAAGTCACCCTGGTCAATCCCGAGACCAATTCGATGCCGCACAATGTCGACTTCCATGCCGCGACCGGCGCGCTTGGCGGCGGCGAACTTTCGCTGGTCAACCCGGGCGAACAGGTGACCATCCGCTGGAAGGCAACGCGCACGGGCGTATTCGTCTATCATTGCGCACCGGGCGGACCGATGATCCCCTGGCATGTCGTTTCCGGCATGAACGGCGCGGTAATGGTGCTGCCGCGCCAGGGACTGACCGACGGCAACGGCAGGCCGCTGCACTACGACAAGGTCGTCTATATCGGCGAACAGGATCTTTATGTGCCGAAGGACGAAAAAGGCAAATACATGTCCTACGATTCACCCGGAGAGGCCTACAACGACACCGTCGAGCTGATGCGCAAGCTGACCCCAACCCATGTCGTATTCAACGGCAAGGCAGGCGCGCTGACCGGCAAGAATGCATTGACGGCCAAGGTGGGCGAGACCGTGCTGATCGTGCACTCGCAGGCCAATCGCGACAGCCGTCCGCATCTGATCGGCGGCCACGGCGACTATGTCTGGGAAGCCGGGAAATTCTCCAATGCCCCTCAAACCGGCCTCGAAACATGGTTCATCCGCGGCGGCTCGGCAGGCGCGGCGCTCTACACCTTCCTTGAGCCCGGCATCTACGCCTACGTGACGCACAATCTGATCGAGGCCGTCGAACTCGGCGCCACCGCCCACTTCAAGGTCGATGGCAAGTGGGATGACGACCTGATGACCCAGGTGAAAGCGCCGGCGGAAATTTCCCCTCCATCAACCAACTGAAGTTTGCTCCGGCATCGGTTAGTGCCGCCGATTTGAAGTTCCTGCGTCACCCGCGGCAAACTCGATCAAAAACTTCAAATCGAAAAGCGGCACTACAATCTTAGGTTTGCCAGTACCCTTTGCTTTCCGAAGTTTCGCTCACGAGATTGCCGAGCCGGATTACGAACTTCGGAAAGCGGGTAATGGCCGGCGCCGGAAAACAAACCACGCGAGACGGCCATGCTTGTCGCCTTCAAACTCAAACTTGCACTCGCCTGCGTCGCCGGATTTGCCAGCCCGCTGGCCGTTGCTCCCCTGCTTTCCCAGGATTTTTCACCCGATCCAGCCTCGCATAGCGAGCAGGCGTTCGTGGAATTGCGACCTTCCACGGTGTCTTATCGGCTCGCCGGCGATTTCACCCGCGCCGGCAGAACGGCCGAGGCGCCGCTCGTCAGCTTGCGGTTCGAGCGGCCGATTTCGATCATGAAGCACCAGGTGAGCGCGAGCGACTATCAACGTTGTGTCGATGCCGGCTCATGCCGCCCGCTCGAAGCCGGCGTCGCGATCGCCGCCGATCGTCCCGCCGTCCGGGTGAGCTGGCGCGACGCCGACAGCTACGCCGCCTGGCTGTCGCGCAAGACCGGCTGGCGCTATCGGCTGCCGAGCGACGAGGAATGGGCGTTCGCGGCAGGCAGCCGATATGTCGACGACGGATTGCCGCTCGACGAGAGCGATCCCTCCAGGCGCTGGATCGCCCGCTACGAGCGCGAGTCCGAGCGAGGTCAAGTTGACGATGCGGTCCGCCCGTTCGGCAGTTTCGGCGTCAACGAAAACGGCCTGCTCGACGCATCAGGCAATGTCTGGGAATGGACTTCCACCTGTTTCGTGCGAACCGCCCTCGACGCTGCCGGGAACGGCGTCTCGAACAACGCCAATTGCGGTGTCCGCGTCGCCGAAGGCGCCCACCGCGCCTATGTGACCGATTTCATTCGCGACGCCCGCGCCGGCGGCTGTGCGGCAGGCGTGCCGCCGGCCAATCTCGGCTTCCGCCTGGTGCGCGAGCCTAAGCCCGCTTCCTCACTCGAGAGCCTGGTGTGGCGGCTCAGAAGTCCGCATCATTATTTCCGTGAGTTCGTCATGCGGACTTCTGAGCCACATCCAAAAAGCCGCGCCCGGGGTTAACAATGCAGGGCCCCTGCTCAACGATGCTGTTCGCTTCGCGAGCGCTGAATTCGCCCAGGTTCAGGGGACATACCGCAATTGAAGGGCTGACAAGCCAAGCGTGACATCCAGCGCAACCGATCCTTCAACCGAAACGGGCTGCAACGCAAAGCTCCGCTGTGACCCGCCAACCAGAACGTTGGCTCCGACGCCCGCGCCGAGGGCAATGTCTCCACTTGCACCCACGTATTCGCCGGCCAGGGCTCCGGCGGAGACGCCGGACGTCGGGGCCAGGACGGCCCACGCCAGACCGCCCGTGCTGACCACTCCGACATCGATGCCGACGGTATTGAGAGCGCCCTCGTATATCTGCGGGGCGCCCGGAACGGATGGCACAAATCGGCACTCCATCGACTGATGGCCAAATATGACGAAGCCGATACTCGGGTTCAGTTTGCAGCGAAGCATGCCGGACTGAGTCCAATTTTGTCCCGGCGCCTGGGCCCGGGCCCCGAACGGAGCCAAACCCGCGGTTGCGAAGGCGATGAGTAGCGCTACTACCCACATCGCGACGTTACGTGACATATTTGACCCCATATAATTAAGAAAAACGCGCTCAGCTGGCGCTTTTTTGAATTGCGGTTGGCAGCGTATCGGACTTGCGTTTTTTGCAATAGGCGACAACTTTCGCAGAATTCTTTTCCAGGCGGTTGTAGTCCAGAACATTGTTGTTTGCGGCCGCGTTGTAGTAGCCGCTCATAAAATACCTTACGAAATCCCGATCTGTGGGAGAGTATCCCAGCCAATCCCCGCAAGTGATCTTGTTCATATCCAGCTTGATCTGAGCCGTAGCCGGCGCTGAGGCCGCGCCTGTCAAAATCATGACAACGACAAGAGCCCTGCATCTCATAGCGATCCTCCAAACGTCCCGGGCCGTCAATTCGTGCCTACCGATTGTTGCAAGCCATACATGACACTTTCCGCCGGATGGGACTGGCACCATGCCTTCACGTTTGCGATGTTTTGTTGGTGCAAAGCAAGATCCACAAAGGTCCTGCGGTTCTGATAACTGAACCAGCCGCTCATCCAGGCAGAGAAATTATCCGACTGTGACGGCGGCATGGCGAGGTATTGGCCGCATGTGATCTTGCCCATATCGATTGTTAGCTGCGCATTCGCAACGACTGGAAGCATCGAGATGGCAAACGTCAGACCGATAAATCTGCATCTCATTGTGGTCGTCCTTGATGCTGGGTCTAGCCGGGATTTGGAGACGGCTGCCGCAAGGTCGCAAGGAAAACGGAGTCTCGCGCCGCTCATGTTGATCTAGATCAACGGGAGGTCCGCTTTGAGTCATGGATGGAGCTGCACGGCCGTATGGGTTTTCAGCACGTCCGGCTTCGGGTTGTTGAAGCCGTGAACCGCAACAAACCTCAAGGCACCGATTGGCCCACGGCAAGAAAATCCCCGATCGCGTCGAGGAACACGTCCGGTGCCTGTAGCTGCGGAACGTGCGCGCAGCCCGAAATGATTTCAAGCCGCGCGTCCGGCAGCATTTGTGCCAATTCAACCGACATCGTCGGCGGCGTCGCCTCGTCATGCTCGCCGACCAAGACCAGCACCGGCACCTTGACCCTCCAAAGCTCAGCCCGAAGGTCGAGCTCGGCCAAGGCTGCGCAGGCGTCCTGCAGAACTTTTGTGTCGGTGTTCAGGAAGGCCTCCCGGCGATCGCGCATCAGCTCGGGGTGGGCCGCCTGAAACTCCGGCGCAAACAACCGCCGCATCGCCACATCGGTGATCGCCGACAGCCCCTTGGCCTTCGCGGCCGCTGCCATGTTGCTGAACGCCTCGCGCCCGCTCTGCGAGAACGCAGCCCCGCAATCGGCGAGCACGAGTTTGTCGGCGATGGCAGGATGACGGATCGCCATCTGCAGCGCCACGAACCCGCCATAGCCGTTGCCGAGCACAATCGTCTCGCGGCCTGCGGCCGCATCCTTCACCGCTTCCGCCATGCGGTCGGCAACCGCGGCAAGACCGCCGCCGACCGCCTTCGAGCGGCCGAAGCCGGGCAGTTCCGGAACGACCACGTGATGGGAGCGCGCAAGTCGTGGTGCGATTGCATCGAAGCTTGCTCGGTCCGACAACAGCGAGTGAAACAGGAACAACGCCGGCGCCTGGCTTGAACCCGGGCCGAGTTCTAAAGCGTTCACCGTGCCGTTGGCGAAAAGGCGGTCCATGCCACTTATCATCCTGCCGCGTCAGTCAAAGGCGCCTCTCGACGAGACGGTCCGATTGATAAATCAAAATCCGCATCTTTCAAGCCATTCGCGACTTGACGCGATATTTTACGGCTGCGACATTGCCGGCGAATTTTTCCGGAAAATTCTCGTGCTTTTACGCAGTAAAGACGCGTGCTGCCGCCGCCGGGGTGCAATGCCGTGGACAAGGAGGGACGCATGAACGTTCCAGCAAAGCCCCATTGCATCGAGGTCGAGATTCACGGCAATTTCGTCGACGGGCGCGAGGTCGAGGCAGGCGGCGAGATGCTGGACGTGCACAATCCGGCAACCGGCGAGGTGATCGCAAAAATTCCGAACTCGACGCAGGAGGATGTCGACCGCGCGATGAAAAGCGCGCGGCTAGCCTTCGAGGGCCGGGTCTGGGGCGGCATGGACATCCGCGCCCGCGCCAAACTCGTCAACCAGCTGGCGGACGCGTTCGAGGCCAATCTCGAAAGCCTCTATCGGCTGGAGACCCTCAACAATGGCCGCCCCGTCAACGAGACGCGGGCGCAGCTTTCGAGGCTGCCGGATTTTTTCCGCTACTTCGCAGGCCTTGCGCTGGCGCGGCGCGATGCCGTCATTCCCGTCGAAGGCAGTTACCTGAACTACACGCTGCGCACGCCGATCGGGATCGTCGCCAACTGCACGCCCTTCAATCACCCGCTGATGATCATGTGCAAATCGCTGGCGGCCGTTCTGGCGAGCGGATGCGTGACCTTGGTCAAGCCCTCGGAATATACGCCGCTGACGACGTTGCGACTGGCGAAAATCTTCACCGAGGCTGGCCTGCCGCCGGGCGTATTCAACGTGGTGCTGGGCCTGGGCCAGACCACAGGGAGGTTATTGGCCGAGCATGGTGACATCGACAAGCTGGTCTTGACCGGCGGCACCGAAGCCGGCCGCATCGCCGGAAGTGCGGCCGCCAGAGCGTTCGCGCATCAGACCATGGAGCTCGGCGGCAAGACCCCGGTGATGGTGTTCGACGATTTCGACGTCGACCAGGCGGTGAATTATGCGGCGTTCGGCGCCTTCATCGGCGCAGGGCAAACCTGCGTCTGCGCCTCGCGCCACATCGTGCAGGCCTCGATCTATGACGAGTTCGTCGAAAAGCTGAAGGCAAAGACGGAAAGGATTCGGATCGGCGATCCCTTCGATTCGCAAACCCAGCTCGGTCCGGTGATCTCGGCACGCCAGCGCGACCGCGTCCTGTCCTATTGCAACTTCGGCCGCGACGAGGGCGCGCGGCTGGTGACGGGCGGCTTTCGCGCCAACGTGCCCGGCCACGACAATGGCTATTTCGTGCAGCCGACCGTGTTTGCCGACGTCAAATCCGACATGCGCATTTTCCAGGAAGAAGTGTTCGGACCCTTCACCTCGATCACGCCGTTCACCGACGAGGCGGACGCGTTGCGGCTTGCCAATGACTCCCCGTTCGGCTTGGCGGCGGCGATCCGCACCCGCGACGTCGGGCGCGCCCACCGTGTCGCAGCCGCAGTGAAGGCCGGCATCGTCTGGGTCAACGACCATCACCGGCTCGATCCGGCCTCGCCCTGGGGCGGCGTCGATGATTCCGGCGTCGGGCGCGAATTCGGCACCGAGAGTTTTGACGATCATTTCAATGTCAAGAGCGTGATGGTCGCGACCAATCCGATAGCCTTCGACTGGTACCGCGACACGGCGGCGCAGCGACGGCTGAACTGAACAAAAACGACAAGCAGCCAAGCCAAAAAAACACGGCGGCCCGCATTTTGATATCAGAGGGGGAAATTTCAGATGACTGCCACCGTAAACGCCGGCGCGCGTCTCGACCGCTTGCCGATCTCATCGTTTCACTATCGGATTTTCTGGCTGGTCGGTGCCGGGATGTTTTTCGATGGATACGATCTCTATGTCGCCGGCGGCGTGCTGGCCTCGACCGTGCAGAGCAAGTTCTCCACCGTTCCGCAGAATCTGCAGTTCATCTCGCTGACCTTTGTCGGCATGACGCTGGGCGCGCTGATCACCGGATTTGTCGGCGACAAGTTCGGCCGCCGCTTCACCTATCAGATCAATCTTCTGATCTTTGGGCTGGCCTCATTCGCAGCCGCCTTCGCGCAGGACATGACCCAGCTCATCGCCTGCCGGTTCGTGCAGGGACTTGGGTTAGGGGCCGAAATCGTGGTCGGCTATTCGACGCTCACCGAATTCGTGCCGCCGAAAACGCGCGGGCGCTGGCTGTCGATGATGGCGTTCCTCGTGGTCTCCGGATTTCCGGCTACCGCCCTGCTCGGCTATCTGATCATCCCGAACTTCGGCTGGCGGCCGATGTTCATCATCGCAGGCGCAGGTTCGCTTGTCGTCTGGTATCTGCGCAAGAACTTGCCGGAATCGCCGCGCTGGCTTGAATCTCAAGGCCGCACGAATGAGGCCGAATCGTTGATGCAGGCAATCGAAACCGAAGCCGCAGGCGGCAGGGCGCTGCCGCCGGTCGTGGTTCCCGCGCCCGTGCCGCAGGTTGCGGCGGCCGACTTGCTCAGGCCGCCGCTGTTGCAGCGCCTGGTCGTCGGCTGCTGGGTGTTGATCACGATCAACACCCTGATCTTCGGCTTCGTGATCTTTTTGCCGCAGTTCTTCCTGCGTCAGGGCCTCACCATTACCAATTCGCTCGCCTATACGCTCGTGCTCTCGGCCGCTTCGCTCGTCGGCTGCGCGCTCGGCGCCTACTTGTCCGATGCGATCGGACGGCGCATGAGCATCATCGGCGCCTCGATCGTCACCATCCTGTCCGGCTACGCCTATGCCCGTGCCAACGCGGCTTCCGATCCTGCGATCGTGCTCACGGTCGGATTCATCCTGATCGTCGCCATCTATGTGCAGACCGCGATTTTGTTCGGGGTCTACACACCGGAACTGTTCCCGACCGAGATGAGGTTGCGGGCCAACGGCATTTGCAACACCTTCGGACGCGGCGCGACCGTGGTCTCGCCCTTCATCATCGGCGCGCTGATGGCAAACTACAATTTGCCCGGCGTGGTCTGGCTGATGATCGGACTCGTGCTCGTGCAAATCGCGGTGGTGTGGACCTGGGGCGTCGAACCCCGCAATCGCGGCCTCGAGGATGTCGCCGCGAAGGCGTGAGCCAGGTCATCTAGGGTCGTCATTCCGGGGCGATGCGAAGCATCGAACCCGGAATCTCGAGATTCCGGGTCTGGTCCTTCGGACCATCCCGGAATGACTTCGTCGACACCCTACGCGTTCTTCAGCGCGACGCGGAATTCGGCCTCGGTCCTGGACTTGACCTCGTCGAGCGTGACGCCCTCGGCAAGCTCGATCAGCGCCATGCCGTCGTTGCCGTGCTTGTCGATGGTGAAGACCGCAAGATCGGTGACCACCATGTCCACCACCCGCTCGCCAGTCAGCGGCAGGGTGCACTTCTTCAGGAGTTTTGCACCGTCCTTGGCGGAATGCTCCATCACCACCACGACGCGCTTGACGCCAGCGACCAGATCCATCGCGCCGCCCATGCCCTTGACCATCTTGCCGGGGATCATCCAGTTGGCGAGATCGCCGTTCTGCGCCACCTGCATCGCGCCGAGGATCGAAAGGTCCATGTGGCCGCCGCGGATCATGCCGAACGAATCGGCCGAGGAGAAATAGCTGGTCGACGGCAATTCGCTCACCGTCTGCTTGCCGGCGTTGATGAGATCGGGATCTTCCTCGCCCTCGTAGGGGAACGGCCCCATCCCGAGCATGCCGTTCTCGCTCTGCAGCTGAACGTGCACGCCTTCGGGAATATAGTTGGAGACCAGCGTCGGAATACCGATGCCGAGATTGACATAGTAGCCGTCGCGCAACTCCTTCGCGGCACGCGCGGCCATCTGTTCGCGGGTCCAGGCCATCAGACTTCTGCTCCTGTTGCGTTCGCCGCAGGACGCGGCCTTGTGTTGCGGAATTCGATGCGTTTCTTGGCGGTGCCGACCTGGACGATGCGCGACACGAAGATACCCGGCGTGTGGATGTGATCCGGATTGATCTGGCCCACCGGCACCAGGTTTTCGACCTCGGCGACCGTGATCTTGGCGGCGGTCGCCATCATCGGATTGAAGTTCCGCGCGGTCTTGCGATAAACGAGGTTCCCTTCGGTGTCGCCCAACCAGGCGTGAACGATGGCGAGATCGGCAAACAGGCCGCGTTCCATCAGGTATTTCTCGCCGTCGAATTCCCGCACTTCCTTGCCTTCGGCAATCAGGGTGCCGACCCCGGTCTTGGTGAAGAAGGCCGGAATGCCGGCGCCACCGGCGCGAATGCGCTCAGCCAGCGTTCCCTGCGGGTTGAATTCGAGTTCCAGTTCGCCCGCGAGGTATTGCTGGGCGAACAACTTGTTCTCCCCGACATAGGAGGAGATCATCTTCTTGATCTGCCGCGTCTCGAGCAGCCGGCTCAGCCCGATGCCGTCGACGCCGGCGTTGTTGGAGACCACGGTCAGATTCTTCACGCCGGAATCGCGGATCGCGTCCGACAGGGTCTCGGCAATACCGCAAAGGCCGAAGCCGCCGGACATGATCATCATGCCGTCCTTGAGAAGGCCGTCGAGTGCCGATTTGGCGTCGGGATATACCTTGTTCATGAAATCTGACCTGATGGAGGGAGTGCTGACCCAAACTTTCGGCGGAGTATTAGGCGAAATGTTCGCAATGCGTCAATGACGGGAGATTTGGGCTTTCGGTCACCTCTCCCCGCGCGCGGGGAGAGGTCGGATCGCCGGCACGGGCGATCCGGGTGAGGGGGGACTCTTCACGCATTCGGTATCGCGGAGACTCCCCCTCACCCCGGCCCTCTCCCCGCAAGCGGGTTGAGGGAGCAGGGCGGTTCCCCGGCGGCCTTGAAAGCGTCAAGAAAACACTTCAGGTTGCGGAACTTGGCCGGGGTTTCATACCCTGCCTTTACCCTGCCTTTGTTTTCGGGCGGCTTGGACGTTCGATCTCGCAGGCTGAACAGGTTCAACCAGACCAGGATATGTCATTGACGATGGCCCAGGGAATAAGGCGCCTCGGGATGCCGATCGCGGCGTTTCTCGGCGTGGTACTGATCGGCCTGTTCGCGACGACCTGGCTGCTCAATCGGGACGCCCTTCGCGCGGCGGTTGAGGCGCAAATCCGCGCCGTGACCGGCCTCGACCTCGTGGTGAAAGGCAGCGCCGACATTTCGATCTTTCCGGGCAGCTATATCTCCTTTCACGACGTCGGCCTGAAGGGCGGCGGCACCGAGGAGCCGGCGCTTGCCGTCGACGTGCTGACGGCGAATTTGCGCCTGCTGCCGCTCCTGCTCCAGCGCTTCGAGATCGCCGATCTGATGCTGCTGCGCCCGCACATCAACGTGGTCCGCACCGCCGATGGCGAGAGCAACTGGACGCCGTTCATCGGCACGATTGCGCGCACCATGAAGCCCGGCGCCGACAATCAAGTGTCGTTTTCGGAAATCAGGATCCAGGACGGCACGCTCGCCTACGAGGACCTCGGCCGCCAGCTGACCGAGAAGCTCGACGATATCGATCTTTCGCTGGCCTGGCCCTCGATCTCACGCTCGTTCGCGGCCACCGGGCAATTCGACTGGCGCGGCGAGCGCGTCGACGGCAGTATCTCGATTTCCGACTTCATCGCCGCGCTTTCGGGCGACCGTTCGGGGCTGAAGGCGCGACTCGCCAGCGCGCCGATGAAACTCGCCTTCGACGGCACCGTGGCCAATCGAACCAGCATGATGATGGAAGGCACGCTGACGGTCGATTCGACGTCGTTGCGCAACGCGCTGCGCTGGACCGGGCAGGCGCCGCCGGGCCGCGGCGGATTCGGCCGCTTCGCGCTGAAGGCGCGCGCCAACGCGGTGGGAGCATCGATCGCGCTCACCAACGTCAATGTCGAACTCGACGGCAACTTCGCCGAAGGCGTGATGACCTATTCCAACAGCGGCCGCCAGTCGGTGCAGGCAACGCTAGCCGCCGACACGCTCGACTTCACGCCTTACGTCTCGACCTTCCGCCTGCTCGCGGGCGGTCACGACTGGAACAGGCAGCTGTTTGACCTCAATTCGCTCTCGACAACCGACCTCGACATGCGCCTGTCGGCGGCACGGGTGACCGTTGGCCCCTCAAAACTCGGACGAACCGCGATCGGCGCCAATTTGCGCAATGGCGCGCTGGCCTTGAGCATCGGCGAGGCGCAGGTCTATGGCGGCATCGCCAAGGGCTCGTTCGGACTGGCGCGGCTCGACACGGTGGCCGACGTGAAGGCCCAGTTCGAGTTCACCGACGTCGATCTGCAATCTTTCTTCAGCGAACTGTTCGGCATCAACAAGCTTTCGGGACGCGGCAATCTCAACGTTTCGCTGGCGGCGTCCGGCTCGAGCCCGTTTGCGCTCGCGCAATCGCTCGACGGCACGGCCTCGCTCACCGGTCACGACGGTGCGATTTCCGGCTTCAACATCGAGCAGTTGCTCAAGCGCCTCGAGCGGCGTCCGCTGTCCGGCGGCGGCAACTTCCGCTCGGGCACCTCGCCGTACGACAATCTCACCGTCGCGGTGAAATTTGCCGACGGCATCGCCACTACCGAGGACGTCCGCATCGAAGGACCCACGGCGCGGGTGGTGCTGACCGGCACCGCTTCGGTGCCGGCGCGCGAGTTCGACATGAAGGGCGTTGCGAGTCTCACTTCGAACGCGAATGCCGCGCCCGGTTTCGACCTGCCGTTCGTGGTGCAGGGGCCGTGGGACGATCCCTTGATCTTTCCCGATCCGGAGAGCCTGATCCGGCGTTCGCCGGCAAGCGCCCCGCTGTTGGATGCGGTCAAGGACCGCAAGACCCGCGACGCCGTGCGCTCGGTGCTCGAGCGCTTTACCGGCGGCGGACAAAAGGCGCCGGATGCGCCAGTGCCGATTCCGCCGGCCGCGGTGGACGCGAAGCCGAATTGAGCAACAAATAATTTGCGTGTTTCGTAAGCACTGGGCCGACTGTGCACCGATGAGCACTCCAGTGCGGCGAATTTGAAGTTCCTATCGGTATTGCGGCAAGTTCGTGATGGGAACTTCAAATTCAAAGCCGCTACTCAAATCAACAAGTAGGCCAGAGCTCCTTTGATTCCGAAGTTCGCATCAGAGGGCGCCGCGATTGCTTGCGAACTCCGGAATCGGACCTCTAGTGCGGTGAATTTGAAGTTCCTATCCGTGTTGCTGCAATCTCATCACAGGAACTTCAAATTCAAAAACCGCACTAGCAAACAATAGCTTGCTAGAGCTCCTTTGATTCCGAAGTTCGCATCAGAGGGCGCCGCGATTGCTTGCGAACTTCGGAATCGGAGCTCTAGTGGCGGCATTTGTTGCCGATCAGGGGTTGAGCTCGCCGTCAAGCACTCGTGTCAAAAATTTGTGCGTAGTAAGCTGATGGAAGCTGGACGCAAGAGCCAGCACCACATGGGAGTAGAACATGCTCAGGAATGTCAGGCTTGCCGCTACCTATTTCGCCTCCGTCTCGGTTCTGGCGCTTGTCGCCGCCACCACGAACACGCCCGCTCTGGCTGGCGACGAGGGTGTTATTCACACCCATTATGATGGCGTCACCAATGACCTCCTGACGGCTGGGCTTGGCAAGTCCGGGCTGGGCTCTGCGACACCGCCTTCCTTTGCCGATCCGCTTCACCCAACGGCCGAGGAACTGCGCCGGCTCGCGATCTACAACAATTACCGCGCTCTCGTCGATCCGACGCCGGGCGGCGGGTTTGGCACGCTTTACGGGCCGAACGTCACGGCCAACGGCACGGTGACGACGAGCGAGGGCCTGATTGCGGGCGATGAATACATCGCGTTCCACAAAGGCGGGGGCGGGCGCACCCGCGTGACCATGATGGTGCAGGTGCCCGACAGCTTCTCGAGCTGCATCATTACCGCGCCTTCGTCCGGTTCGCGCGGTGTCTACGGCGCGATCGCGACCGCGGGCGAATGGGGCCTCAAGCATGGCTGCGTGGTCGCCTACACCGACAAGGGCACCGGCACCGGGGCGGATGATCTGCAGAACAATACCGTCGACCTGATCCGCGGCGAGCGCGCTGACGCAGCGCAGGCTGGCGACGACTCGAACTTCACGGCGGCGATCTCGGATGGCGAGCGGGCGGCCTTCAACACCGCAACGCCCAATCGCTTCGCCTTCAAGCACGCCCACTCGCAGCAAAACCCCGAAAAGGACTGGGGCCAGAATGTGCTGCGCTCGATCAAGTTTGCCTTCGAGGTGCTCAACGAGAAATTCAGAGGCCAGGGCGTCGCGTTCGACAAGCGCAACACCATCGTGATCGCCTCCAGCGTGTCGAACGGCGGCGGTGCGTCTGCGCGCGCCGTAGAGCAGGACGACGAGCATTTGATCGACGGCCTTGCGGTTGGGGAGCCGAACGTCAATCCGAAATTCACGTCGAAATTCACGATTGTACAGCCCAGCGGCCAGACGTTTGCCGCGCACAGCCGGCCGCTGATCGATTACACCACCCTCATCGACGTCTTTCAGGGTTGCGCCAGTGCCGCGCCCGCCAACGCGGCAGCACCGCTCAACCTTGCACCAAGCCTGGCGCGGTGCGCGAGCCTCCATGCCGCGGGCCTGCTCACCTCGACCACAGCAACCGATCAGGCCAATGAGGCGCAGAAGATCCTCAATGATTTCGGCATCCAGCCGGAGCAGAATGTCGTGGCGCCGGGTTACTGGTTCGCTTTCGTGCACCAGGCGATCTCGGTGACGTATGCCAATGCCTACAGCCGCTCCAGCGTGCTCGATAATCTCTGCAACTTCAGTTTTGGCGCAACCAATGCGTCCGGCGCGCCAATTGCCCTTGCCGCAGCAGGCGAGGCCCAGATCTTCGGCTCGAGCAACGGCATTCCGCCGACCAGCGGCGTCAATCTGATCAACAATGCCGTGCCGGGGGGACCTAAGGAAGATCGCGCCTCGACGGCCGATCAAAACCTGGCGGGTGCGCTCTGCCTGCGCTCGCTCGCGCTCGGGCGTGACGCGGCTACCGGCGCTGCGCTGAATAAAGCGGAGGCGAAGGAGGCCGAGCAGATCGAGGAAAGCGTCGAGGAAATCACCGCCTCGGGCAATTTGCATCAAATTCCCTCGATCTTTGTCGCCGGGCGGAACGACGCGATTTTGCCGCTGAATTTCGCCGCGCGTGCCTATTTCGGGCTGAACAACATCGTCGAGGGCTCGCAAAGTCCGCTGCATTATTACGAGGTGACCAACGCCCAGCACCTCGACAGCTTCAATCAATTCCACGGCTACAATGCGCTGCTCGTTCCGCTGCATCGTTATTTCATCCAGGCGATGGATTTGATGTTCGACCACTTAAGGAACGGTCGCGCGCTGCCGCCGAGCCAGGTCGTGCATACGACGCCCCGGGGAGCGGGCGCGCCGCCGATCACGCTTGCCAACGTGCCGCCGATCGCCGACGCCCCGGCGCCGAATGTGCAGATCACCTTCGCTGGCGGGCAGGTGAGGATCCCGAACTGAGGGAATTCCGCCCGTGCGTTGGTGACGGACCACACAGGAAGCGGTGTAGAAGAAGGGCGCCCGAATAGAACCGGGCGCCCTCGATCAACGTGTTGATCGCCGTTCATGCGACAATCATTGGCTTTGACTTGCCGCGACTACCTACGCATCATCGGAATTCGCGGAGCGGCGCCAGGTTTCCAATCGTGTTTCGACACTGCACACCGTGCTCCCCGCGCCGACGGCGCATAAGGCTGTAACTCCATTGAATAAAGTAGTCGGAAAAATCGGCCGCTGAGATTGGGGCTAACGGGCGTTTTGATTTGATGTCAGCTGTTTCAGGTATTCCTTTGGTACGTGTGCTGGATCCGATGGAGCGGATCTCGGAGACCTTGTTCGGCCTTGTCATGGTCCTCACCTTCATCTGCAGCCTCGGTGTCGCGACAGCGGGCAACATCAAGATTCAAACGATGCTGATCGGTGCGCTCGGCTGCAACCTGGCTTGGGGCATCGTTGACGGCGGTCTTTATTTGTTGGCTCGCATCAATGAGCGGGGAGGCAATATCCTGACGCTTCGCGCGATACGGCAGGCGCGGGATCCGGAAACAGCGAGACGCGTCATCGCCGACGCATTGCCGCCGGAATTGGCGTCGATCTTGCCCATGGAGCAACTGGAACTGATGCGGCAAAAATTGCAGCAATTGCCTGAGCCGTACCAGCGTCCGAGGCTGACGAAACGAGACTGGATCGGAGCATTGGGTCTTTGCTTGCTAAGCTTCCTTTCGACTTTCCCGGTTGTAATCCCGTTCATATTCCTGAGCGACGCCAAATTAGCGTTGCGCATCTCCTACGCGGTCGCCATCGTGATGCTTTTCTGCTGTGGTTACGCCTTCGGATATCACAGCGGGCTTCGGCCCTGGGCGGCGGGTCTTTCGATGGTCGCTATTGGTGGTGCGCTGGTCAGCGTCGCAGTTGCTCTTGGGGGATGAATAACAGTGCGAGAGAGAGGTCGTGCAACGGTTTGGCACGTATGCAGCGCCTCGATAATTATGCTCGCAAGCTTGTGGTTTGCGCCCGGCGGTTTGGCGCGCGCCCAAACCCTCGAAATCAGCCCGGGCGGCGCGATCGGCCTTGGCAATCGCGGCTGGTCTGCGGCCGATACGAACCACGCAACGTCTGGGAATGAGTTCGAATTTAGCGCCCGGACCGGGGTGGCATCAGACTACATCTATCGCGGGACGACGCTTTCCGATCACCAGCCCGCAGCCGGCGGTGCCCTTGAAGCAAGATTTGGCCCGGTATACGCCGGTACCACAGTGGCCACCGTTGCCTTGCCGACTGAGCCAGCCGCTGAGTTGACCGCTACTGGCGGCGTCCGCCCGAAGATCGCGAACATCGATTTCGATCTCGGCGTCACTTATTTCGCCTATCCCGGAGAGAGGCTTCCCGGCGAGACGCACGGCATCAACTATTGGGAAGCGGTAGTCCGCGGCGACAGGAGCATCGGCGAGTCGATCCGCATCGCCAGCGGCTACGCCTTTTCTCCAGATGTTTCGAACACCGGCGCCTGGAGTCAGTATTTGGCGGCCGGGTTGGGCTTCGAGTTGCCAAGTCGTTTGCTGCCGAAGAACCTCGGCGTGTCGTTCACGACTGCTGCCGGCTATTCCTGGTTCGGCCATCAGGCTCCAAATCTCGGCGGCTTCCCGTTACCCGCCTATCTCAATTGGCAGGCGGGCGTGACCTTCACCTACAAGGTCCTCAACCTCGATCTGCGCTACTACGACACCAATCTGTCGAAAGAAAACTGTTTTGTCTTTACCGGGGATCCAAACGCGCGACCGGGCGGCCGTGTCGATCCCATTACCAACCCGGCTGGCTTGGTCTCGAACTGGTGCGGTGCAACGTTTGTTGCCAAAGCCTGGTTTGCGTTTTAAGCGGCTTATCGCAGATGAGCCGAGACAGTCGACGTCCGCTTGCGTCACAAACCAGCGTAAACGGAACCTCTAAAGCGATTGCCCGCTCTGCCGAATCGCTTCGAGTTACTGGGGTATCCTTCTAGGAGTCAATCGACACACGCAAAAATTTCGGTGCGGTTGACACTAATCATTTTAGGAAACCAGGGGTTGCGCCCGCTTCAGACGACCCCAACTCCAATCGTTTAGAAGGGTCATCGTTTTGGGGAATCGCAATGGAAAAACTATTTCAGTATTCGCTGTTCGCTATATTTGAGCAAAGAAAAACGCTCGCGGTGCGAGAAGTCGAAAATCTAGAGCGCTCGATTCTCCGCGGCCCGACGCTCGAGGGACTATTGCAAGAGATAGCCGCGAAGCACGAACTTGATGTCGCACACTTCCAAGGTGAGGTTGTGGCGAAGAGGCGTATCGAGGAACGAGACGTGTCTGATGGCTTTGGTGGCCATCATCACGTCAAAGAGCCGTGGCTAGATGTCAGTGTCCCATTCGTTGGCGACGCTGACAGTTTCCGGATTGCTTCGTCTAATTGTAGCATTCCGGATCGCCGTGTGCGTATCGGTCAGAACCAATTGGTGATCTCAGTTCGTGACGATGATGGCGCTGACGCTGCCATCGAGACGTTTAAATCGATTGTAAGCGGAAATCTGCGGACGCTGCAGTCAGAAGCGCGGCAGATGAAGTCGCAACTCGAACAGGCAATCCGGCAAGCGGCGGATCGCCGAAGGGCTGAAGTCGACGCTCAGGATGAACGTGACAAGAGCCGTAGTTTCCGCGTCATCAACTGAGCGTCGACGCACGGCCGATAAGAACGCCAAATCGAGATTCATTCCAGAAGAGTGAGAGAACTAACTGGACAGCAAGGCTAGCCCGGTTAAGCGATATCCGCGATTTTCTCCAAGCCCGCATATCGCAGCGCTCATGCGGGCTACTTGCTGGATCAGGATGAGCTGACGAGGCCTGGCTGGCCGATCTCGAACAGCGTTTCGTCTACTCACTTACGGTCAGAGCGGCGCGGACGTGCGACCCGACTTCCCGCAAGCGAGGATGGCGACCGGATGAATTGCATCGGCTGCCGCCGGGTTTGGGGAAACAAAAAGGACTAGAAGTGGGAAACTTGCTATTCATTTTGATCCAATATTGGGTGGCCAAGGCAGCAGGAATTTTCGCTGTCCTTTTTCGCTCAAGGGAAATGGACTTACCCGAAATCGAGCGACGTTTTTTCAACTCGGACTACCACGCAAAACGATAATCAAAGCTCTACGCACGGCTATTGAAAGGGTTTTTGGTTCGAGACACTCCACAATTCTTATGAGGTCATCGGCGTTTCTATTCCTTGCAGCAATCGCGTGCCTCGTGACGCTGCAATTTGTATATGTGGGCACCGACCAACTTTTCGCCTTCCTGAAGAACGGACTTGCGATTGAGTTACGGCCTGACGAATACGATAGGTTTCGGAGCGCTGCAGGAAGCGCATTTGATCGCCTGCTAACACCAGATCATTTTTTTCATGCTAGTTATTTCGTTAATGTCACGGCAGCACTATTCATATTTGCGTATGGAGTTTTGTCTGCGTGCAGCGCCGTCGTTTTCGTGGGCCTGTATCGATTTGTCGCCTGGTTCTCGCAGGATAATCCAATCACCATTTCGCAGATTCTTTTCCGCCTATTTCGCTTGCTCGCCCTTATACTTGTGGCCGATGGAGTGTTTCTGATGATTTCCGTTGGTGCGCCGCTCTTGTTGAGCCGCATCATCGACATCCAACCGTTTCAACGGTCTGACGTGCAGAATATTGAGTGGGCGGACGGCTTCCACGACACGCTCATCTATAGTGTAGGGATATTTCGGAATCAGGTCGATGATAAGCCATATATTCAATACCAGTTTAGGTTGGGTGTCGGTCAGATCAAACCATCAGACATTGCGGTTACACCGGGAACGCCGCGACCTGTTTTGGACCAGCTGCTTGGCTCAGGCGGGCATTACCCCTTGTCTACTGACAAATTCTGTGTTGATGCGGGGGTAACCAACAGATTGGAATGCGGTCGTCGTCTAACCGACGAAGCGTTTGTACGCATTCGGAACGTGCCCATGGATGTCTGGCGTGGCTTTGCACGCCAAGTCTTTGAGCATGTGGGCAAGGCCGTTTGCCTAGACACCGACGTTATGCAGCGGGACATTTGGGGACGGAACCTTTCACCTAGCGTCCGATTTGCATTCATATTGTTTTTGCCGTTTTTAGTTACCACCGTGCTGGTGTGGTGGCTTGGAGCGCTGCTTGTTCCCATCTTGGGATGCCTGTACCTCTTGAACCGCTTCGTAGTGAGGGTCGGCAGGTGGCAAATTATCAGCTCTGAAACCGGCCTTAACTTGATGGCAAAGCACGGTTGGACGCTGCTCGCGTTGCCTTTGGTAATACTGCTCGCATTACTACAGTTAACTCGTAAGACGTACTGTGGGGGTTAGGAAGGGAGCTCGACGAATTCAACTAAATCAACGCGCGCCAAAACACGAATTTTTCCAACCCGATCAACCTGTTTCTACCTGTCCAGTCCTGTCCATAAAAATATTTCCCTTCGCGCTTCCCCCAAATCACATCCATGATTCGCCCATCCCGTCCCATACGAGGGGCGTTTCGCGATCGTCACGGACGTGAGGCGGGATGCGGTGGACGCCGATGGCACGCAAGGACGAAGCGCGCTGTCGCGGACGGCGAAGTCGTGTGGTCCTGACATCCCGACGCTGATGTCAAGCCTGTCGAGGTGATGATCTCGCGGGCGATGGTGGCAACAAAGCCCGGCTCACCAGGGAGAGCGCGAAGGAAACCGTTAAAACCAATCGCGTGCGGGAATGCCGGGTCGATCCGGTGGACCTGTGGTGACTTACTCGTGTGCTTTTGTTTTTCGCACGCGAGGCTGCGGGTGCATTGGACACCCGGCATTCCCCACGCCCTCCGGGGCGGAACTGTTGATGACAAAACTCGCGCGCATGCGACGAGATCGCAAAGCCGTGTCGCTAAATCTTGGCTGTTTGAAAATGGATTCGGCGCATCCACGTCTTGTTCCCTCCCCCCTTTGTGGGGGAGGGCCAGGGAGGGGGGTGGCCGCATCGGCACTGCTCGTGTGGAACGTTCATCGTGAAGGCACCACCACCCGTGTGGGCCCCTCTCCCCAACCCTCCCCCACAAGGGGGGAGGGAGCGCACCGCCGTTGTGGAGATAGCAACACTCCCAACTGAAGCCGGAAGACGAAATTATTTCGCTACCTGCGTGCGAAAAGATGCCGCTGGCTCGCCTCGAAACCCTGCGCTAGTGTTTCATCCAACCGGTTAAAAAAAGATCGGCGGGAACAGGGAGGAATGACGTGAAATCACGTGGAATGATCGGGCTTGCCGTCGCGCTCGCGGCGATGCTGTGCGCCACGATGCCGGCGCTCGCCCAGCAAAAAATCACCGTCTGGTTCGGCAAGGGCTTTTACAAATCCGAGGACGACGCGCTGCTCGAGGCGATCAAGAAATTCGAGGCCAAGACCGGCATCAAGGTCGAGCTGTCGCAATATGCGATCCAGGACATGATCCCGAAGACGGTCGCGGCGCTTGATTCCGGCAACGTGCCGGATGTCGCCTATTCCGACAGCTACGACGTGCAGGCACAGGGCAAATGGGCGTTCGAAGGCAAGCTCGAAGACCTTTCCGACATCCTGCTGCCGATGAAATCGGCATTCGCGCCGAACACGCTGGAGACCGCCAATCTCTATAACGACCAGACGAAGAAGAAGGCCTATTACGGCTTCCCGCTGAAGCAGCAGAGCATGCATGTGCAGATCTGGCAGGACATGCTGGAGCAGGCGGGCTTCAAGGTGAGCGACATCCCGGCCAAATGGGCGGACTACTGGTCGTTCTGGTGCGACAAGGTGCAGCCAGCCATTCGAAAAGCGACGGGCACGCGCATCTACGGCGTCGGCCAGCCGATGGGTGTGGAATCGACCGATTCGTTCCAGTCGTTCTACACCTTCATGGATGCCTACAACGTCAAGCTGGTCGATGACGACGGCAAGCTGCTGGTCGACGATCCCAAGGTTCGCGACGGCCTGATCCACGCACTGAAGGATTACACCGACACCTACATCAGGGGCTGCACGCCGCCCTCCTCCACCACCTGGAAGGATCCCGACAACAACGTCGCCTTCCACAACAGGACGATCGTGATGACGCACAACTTCACGATCTCGATCGCGGCGAAGTGGCTTGACGATGCCAACAACCCGGCGCTGACCCCCGAACAGCGCGCTGCCGGCAAGAAAGCGTACGAGGAGACCATCGTCACCGCCTCGTTCCCGAACAAGCCGGACGGCACGCCGATCAAGTACCGCTCCGACGTCAAGACCGGCCTGATCTTTGCGGTCGCGAAGAACAAGGCGCAGGGCAAGGAATTCGTCAAATTCCTGCTGCAGGAAGAAAATCTCCAGCCCTATGTCGAGGGCGCGTTGGGGCGCTGGTTCCCGGTGACGGTCGCCGGCCAGAGCAGCCCGTTCTGGCAGGCGGATCGCCATCGCAAGGCGGTCTACAACCAGTTCACGGGCGGCACGCAACCATTCGATTTCACGAAGAACTGGAAGTTCACGATCCTCAACAACGAGAACGTCTGGGCAAAGGCGATGAACCGCGTGGTCAGCGAGAAGGTGCCGGTCGACAAGGCGGTCGACGAGCTGATCGCCCGCATCAAGGAGGTGGCGGGGTAGCCTCCTATCCCTCCCCCGCGGAACGCGTGGGGAGGGTGGCCGTCGCGAAGCGACGGTCGGGTGGGGGCGTTAGCGTCATCAAGAAAGTTACAAAGATTGAGGAAGAACTTTAGAGGACCCCCACCCCGGCTCGCTTCCGCTCGCCGACCCTCCCCACAGGGGGGAGGGAGAAGACAGCGCCAGCGATAGGCGATAGCAATGCCGCAAGCGGGGCGAGGTGCGAGAAGCAAGAGATCTGAGTAACCAAACATGGCGATCACCCTTGCAGCACCCGATTCTGCCGTGCCCGGCGCGCCGCTTCCGGCGCGGCTGTCGACACCGCAGGTCTGGGGCATCGTGATGATCGTGCCCTACCTCCTGGTGTTCCTCGCCTTCGTCGTCTATCCGGTCGGCTACGGCTTCTGGCTGGCGCGGCAGCCATCGAACTATGTCGCGCTCTTTCACGATCCGATCTTCGCGCGCGCCGCCGTCAACACGCTGATCTTCCTCGTCGTCGGCATCAACCTGAAAATGCTGATCGCGCTGTTCCTGTCCGGTTTCTTCGTGCAGTCGCGAAGCTGGATCAAATGGCTTTCCGTGATTTTCATCCTGCCCTGGGCGGTACCGTCGATCCCGACCATCCTGTCGGTGCGTTTCATGCTCAATCCCGAATGGGGCATGGTCAACCAGCTGATTTTCAAATTCACCGGCGACGACGGCCCGAACTGGCTGAACGATCCGACCGTGGCGCTTTCGATGGCGATCGGCGTGCACATCTGGAAATCGCTGCCGTTCTGGACGTTGATCCTGATGACGGGACGGCTCGCGATCTCGCAGGACCTGTTCGAGGCCGCCGAGGTTGACGGCGCGAGCTGGTGGCAGAAATTCCGCTATATCACCTGGCCGTCGATGCTGCCGCTGTACCTGACCTGCACGCTGCTCTCGATGATCTGGACGCTCGGCGACTTCAACAGTGTCTACCTGTTGACGGGTGGCGGACCGGCCGATCTTACCCACGTGCTCTCGACGCTCGGTATCCGCTACCTGCGGCTCGACCAGCTCAACCTCGCCATGGCCTCGATCGTCTGCGCGATGCCGCTGGTGCTGCCGCTGGTCTATTTCATGATGAAACGGTTGTCGCGATGAAGCTCCCGGCTCTAAGGCTTCCGACCTGGCGCGAAGCCGGCCACGAGGCGCGGCTGCTCCTGATCGGCATTCCCGTCCTGATCTGGACGCTGGTTCCGATCTACCACATGTTCGTGTTCGCGATCTCGCCGAAGGAAGATGCTTTCTCCGGCAAATTGTGGCCCACTCATCCGACCCTGCACAATTTCGAGATCGTATTTTACCAGCAGCACTATTTCCTGCGGGATTTCTGGGTGCAGCTTGGCAATTCGACCGTGATCGCGGCTTCCGTCGGCGCGCTGACGCTTTTCATTGCGACCGCGGCCGCCTTTGCGATCTCGCGCCTGCGCGTGCCGGGCGGACGCATGGTGCTCAACCTGGCGCTGTTCACCTACTTCATTCCGGCGGCCTTCCTGGCCGTGCCGATGTACCGCACCATGGGCAATTACGGCCTGCTCAACACCAGCTGGGCGCTGATTCTCGCGATGGTGACGATTGCCTCGCCTTACGCCATCTGGGTGCTGAAACAGGCCTCCGACAAGCTGCCGGTGGAGCTCGATGAAGCCGCCGTGATGGACGGCGCGACCTCCTTGCAGATCTTCCGCCTGGTCTACGTTCCCCTGATGATGCCGTCGCTGGTCGCGATCGGTACCTATGCGGTGCTGCTCGCCTGGAACGAATATCTCTATGCGTTTTTGCTGCTCTCGAACGACCGCGACATCACGCTGCCCGTGGCGCTCGGCAATTTTCTGGCCGCCGACGACTCGCCCTGGGAATTGCTGATGACCACCGGCTTCATCTACGCGCTGCCGCCGGCCGCGATCTACTACGCCTTCCGCCGCTACATGGTGGGCGGGCTCACCGCGGGCGCGGTGAAGTCGTGATCAGTTTGAATTTGTCATTCCGGGATGCGCCGCCAGGCGCAGGCCCGGAATCCATACTCCCGATGGCGGTTATGGATTCCGGGCTCGCTCGTTTCACTCGCGCCCCGGAATGACGGTGCAGGAGGTGACAGGTATGCTTCGTCGCGGGAGCCTGTCATCGGGCCGCGCTTTGCGCGGACCCGTTGGCTCCTCGCAATGACAGAATCACAGCGGCGCGCCGCTCTCCCCCCTCGCATCGGAAAGCTTCGCAGCCAGCGAGGCAACAATGATCACCGCCGCGATCAGCGCGATCACCAGCGTACAGATCGCGTTGATTTCAGGTTTCACGCCAAGCCGCACCTCCGAATAGATACGGATCGGCAGCGTCGCCGAACCCGGTCCTGTGGTGAAGCTTGCGATCACAAGATCGTCGAGCGACAGCGTGAAGGCGAGCATCCAGCCTGCGGCGATCGAGGGCAGAATCAACGGCAGCGTCACCGCGGCAAAGGCGCGCGCCGGATTGCAGCCGAGGTCCATCGCGGCCTCTTCCAGGGTCGGATCGAGCGAGGTAAGGCGCGACTGCACCACCACGGCGACGAAGCACATGGTGAGCGTGGTGTGGGCGATGGTCACGGTCCAGAAGCCGCGCCCGGCGCCGAGCGCCACGAACAACAACAGCAACGAAAGCCCGGTGATGACTTCGGGCATTACCAGCGGCGCGTAGAGCATGCCGGAGAACAGCGTGCGTCCGGTGAAATCGGCGCCGCGCGACAGCGCGAGTGCGGCCAGCGTGCCGAGCAGCGTCGCAAGGCTCGCGGAGGTCACCGCGACGCGCAAGCTCATCCAGGCGGCATCGAGCATCGCCTGATCGTTGAAGAATTCAAAATACCAGCGCAACGACCAGCCGCCCCACACCGTGACCAGCCGCGAGGCGTTGAACGAATAGATCACGAGAATCACGATCGGCAGATACAGAAACGCCAGTCCCAGCGCGAGCGTGGTGATGTTGAAGGTGGAAAGTCTGTGCGACGGATTCATCGGCGCCCCACTTTCTTTTCCCTGCCCCATTGGTCAGGGAGGGGGGTGACGCGAAGGCCCTTGTTAACACCACCCCCACCCGCAACCCCTCCCCACAACGGGCAGGGGAGCGAGAAAGCGTGTCGGACAGCCAACATCACCAGGTGCGCTCCAATTGCGTCCGCTGCAGGCGGTCGTAGATCAGCAAGGGCGCAAGCAACAACAACAGGAGGACGACTGCCACGGCGGAGGCGACCGGCCAATCCTTGTTGGTGAAAAATTCCAGCCACAGTGTCTGGCCGATCATCAGCGAATTCGAGCCCGCCAGCAAATCGGGCGTGACGAATTCGCCGACGATCGGAATGAAGCACAGCAAAACGCCCGCGCCGACGCCGGGCAACGACAGCGGGAACGTCACCAGCCAGAACGATTGCAGCCGCGAGGCGCCGAGATCGCCGGCCGCCTCCAGGAGCGCGCGATCCATTTTGGCAAGCGTCGCATAGATCGGGAGGATCATGAACGGCAGATAGGAATAGACGATGCCGATATACATCGCGGTGTCGGTTGAGAGCCACACCAGCGGCGCCGCGACCAGACGCAGGGCAACAAGAACCTGGTTCAGCAATCCGTCATGCTGCAGGATGTTGATCCAGGCATAGATGCGGATCAAAAACGACGTCCAGAACGGAACGATCACCAGCATCATCGCCACGCTCTGCCAGCCTCGCGGCAGGCGCGCCATGCCATAGGCGATCGGATAGCCGATTCCGAGCAGGATCGACGTCGAGACCGCGGCGACGAAGAGGCTGCGCGCATATGAAAGGATGTAGAGATTGTCGGAGACGAGCAGCGTGAAATTGTCGAACGAAAGGCCGAGGAATGCCGCAACGATCCCCGCGATCCCCTCCTCCGCGTCGAACACCGGCGTATAGGGAGGCTGCGCGATTGCGGTTTGCGACAGGCTTATCTTCAGGACGAAGACGAATGGCACCAGGAAGAACAGCGCCATCCAGAGATAGGGCGCCAGGCCCGCAAGCCGCGCCGGGCGCGCGAAGATGGAACGCGCGCTCATTGCTCCAGCACCACGCAATCGTCCGGCGTGAACCACGCCACCACGCGCTGGTTCACGCTGTAGGCGTCAAGATCGATCCGCGCGGTGTTCGCCATCGACGCGCGCAGCACGGCGCCCGAGTCCAGCCTCACCTTGTAGGTGGTCACGCCGCCGAGATAGCCGATATCGGTCACGATCCCTTCCATCCGGTTCAGCGCCGGCGTGTTCTCCGACACGGGACCACGGCGCGACAGCTTGATCTTTTCGGGACGGATCGCGACGCAGACATCGTCCTTGACGATGGCCTGGCGCGGTTCGGCGGCATAGACGGTCCCGGCATCGCGCGTGGCAATCACGAGCCGCCGCGCCATCGTCACGGGAGTGCGCTGGCGATGGATCTGCCCGTCGATCAGGTTGATGTCGCCCACGAACTGCGCAGCCCAGCGTGTCGCCGGCGCCTCATACAGTTCGCGCGGCGTCGCAACCTGTTCGAGGCGGCCGGCATTCATCACGCCGATCCGGCTCGCCACCGTCATCGCCTCCTCCTGGTCATGGGTGACGATGATGAAGGTGAGGCCGAGCCGCCGCTGCAGTTCCATCAGTTCGAGCTGCGTGCCTTCGCGCAGCTTCTTGTCGAGCGCTGCAAGCGGCTCGTCGAGCAGCAAAACCTGCGGGCGCCGCGCCAGCGAGCGCGCCAGCGCCACGCGCTGTTTTTGTCCGCCGGAGAGCTGGTCGGGCTTGCGCTTCTCCAGACCCTCGAGCTTCGCCAGCGCAACCATCTCGGCGACGCGGGCGTCGATCTCCGACCGCGGCAGGCGCGCACGCCTCAATCCGAACGCGATGTTCTCATGCACGTTGAGATGGGGAAACAGGGCATAATTCTGGAACATCATGTTGACGGGTCGCTCGTGCGGCAGGACCGGCGCGATGTCCTCGCCATTGAGCAGAATGCGCCCCTGATCGGGCGTTTCGAACCCGGCCAGCATCCTGAGCAGCGTGGTCTTGCCGCAGCCGCTTGGACCGAGCAGGGCGAAAAATTCCCCGGTCCGGATGTCGAGCGATAAACCGTCAACGGCGCGAAAGCTGCCGAATTCCTTGACGACCGCTTCGATTCGCAACAGCGGCAGGCCGGATGTGGCTGGCGCTTCCGGCGTCCGCGCCTCCGCTTGCGCCGCTTTCGACGTGTCCTCGGTCATGACGATCACTCGCCCCACTCACGCCGGAACCTAGCGGCGGACCGGTCCCGGCTCAACTGCCAGGGGTTGTGTTAGGTGTTGAAGAGTGGGCTTGTGCCGCCCGATGATGATTTGGGGATCGATCGTCACGGCGATCCGGCCGGGGCGACGCGGCACGTCTATGACAATCTGCGAAAGGCGGTGACAATCATTGTGGTGGTCGGCGTGCCGATCGCACATCGCATTCCTGGCCGCTCGTCAATCGAAGGCCGCCAGCCTCTCTGCAGGCGCTGACGCCCGCAGGGAGGCCTCGGCTCGGCCAAGCCTGAAAGATCAGTACCGGTAATAGCGGTCACGCCAATAGGGGCGGTTGGAATAGGCGTAGGCACCGTAGGGCCGGTAATATCCGTAAGTTGGATAGGAATAGCCGTAACCGGGGTTGGCATAGCCGTAAGCCGGATATCCCTGATATCCGTAGCCATAAGCCGGATATCCGTAGCCATAGCCGTAAGCCGGATATCCGTAGCCATAACCGTAGTACGGCGTTGTTGCGGCTGCGAGGGCGCCGCCAATCAGAGCTCCCGCGGCCAGCGCGCCAAAACCCCAACCCCAGCCGCCACCCCAGCCGCCACCGCGCCATCCACCCCAGCGCACCTGTTGCACAGCCGGCTCGCTTGGTTTGGCTGCCGCCGAAAGAGCAGTCAGCGGTGCAGAACTTGCGGGCGCAAGTGCCGAAAGCGACATTGCACCGACCAGGGAGAGCGTGATGGTAATTTTACTCGTACTCATGGCAAAACCTCTCTCGCTAAAGAAATGATGCACTGTGACATGAACGAATTTCCTGCTCTTGCGTTCCGAGGGAAAACCGCCGGCCCCTTGACTTCACGTCAGATCAGACCGTGGTGCGGCACGGGCAGCCAATCCCGCGAGCCGGAGGACAAGGCGGATTGGCTCGGGATGGGATGAAAGGTAATCAAACGACCAGCGCGAAGGCATTGCTCCGCGCAAGCTGGCGAGCCGGCCATTACAAAGGATCTTGACGCGCCGAGCCGAGGTGGCGTCCCAGTGCGGTTCCCTCATTCCTTGCCAAAGGATGCCTTCGACACCTCACACCCGGCTGCCATGAAGGCGGCAAGCTGCTCGCGGTCGGAAACCGTCATGGTGAGGCCGAGCTTCGAGCGTCGCCAGAGGATGTCTTCCGGGAAACGCGCCCACTCCTTGTCCATGAGATAGCGCACCTCCGCGGCCGTCAGTTCCGGTCCAAAGGCCGCACCAAGATCGGCCCTTTCGCGCTCGTTTCCAAGCACGGCGTCAAGGCGTGAGCCGTAAGCCGAGACCAGCCGTACGGCCTGGTCCTGGTCGAGAAATTTCCAGCGCTCGCGGGCGCGCTCGACCTCGGCGTCGAACTCATTCCACGGAAAATCGCCGCCTGGCAGCGCCGCCTGCGCAGTCCAGCGCGGCGACATCGGATAGAAAGGCGTGAGCCGCGACACGGCATGCTCGGCGCGCAGCCGCGCCGTCGTGATGTCGCCGCCAAAGACGGTCAGGAGCGGTGCCTTGCCCCGTCGCGCATCGAAATACATCGTCCCCTCGCGCGCGAAGCGCTTGCCGGGGCGGCCGGCGACCAGGTTGACGCCGGAAAAAGACCGGATCACGTCGGATGTATCGAGATGTGCCCTGAAATACCGGTTGGCCGCATCACAGAGATAGGCAACGTCATCGGCGCCGATCGACACCGCGGCGGGGTCGCCCTTGAACAGCTTCGCGGCGGTGCCGATCATGGTAAAATCGCGCTGGTAGGGACTGGCAAAGACCAGCCGCCGGTCGCGGTGCTGAAAGACGTAGACGTTGTCGGTGTCAAACAGGCGCCGGACAATGATCTGGCCCATCTTGATCAGGCTGGCGCGCGGCGGCGGCATTCGGAGCACGGTCTCCGCCACCGTGCCGGTCCAGGCCCCTGCCGCATTCGCCAGCGCCCTGGACGTGATCACCTGCCGGTGGCCGCGATCGATCACCACCAGCCGCCAGATGTCGAGACGGTCGGCACGAACGCAGCGCGCGCCGGTGCGGATAACCGCGCCACGCTCGGCAGCATCCAGCGCATGAGCGATCACCAGGCGCGAATCATCCACCAGGCAATCGGAGTATTCGAAAGCTGTGCCGAACGGCCGCTGCAGCGCGTTGCCGATCGGATGATGGGTGACGTCGATGGCGCCCGACGGCGGCAATCCGCCAGGCGGGGCCAGGCGGTCGTAGGCGACCAGGCCCAGCCGAAGCAGCCAGAGCGGACGCTCGTCGGAACGGGCAGGGATGACGAACCGCGCGGGCCGCACCAGATGCGGGGCGATCTTGAGCCAGGTGTCGCGTTCGGCGAGCGCCGTGCGAACCCGCGACAGGGCCCTGCGTTCGAGCACCGCAAGGTCGCCCTGGATCAATCGTCCCGAGGCGATCGAGGCGGCGCCGCCGAGATCCCCCTGCTCGAGCAGGACGACCCTGAGCCCGCGCCCAGCGGCGTCGCGCGCAAGGCTGACGCCGTTCAAACCACCCCCGATGACCGCAAGATCGAAATCCGCCATGTGCCAGCTATAGCGCCTCGGGGCGAACCGTGTCCGCACTTAATCGGGATGACTACCCGCCCTCAGCGGAAACGCGGCAGAAAACGGTTTGACTCAGCCGGTCCTGCGCGCGGGCTTGACCATTTCGGCCTTTGTGCGGCCAACCAGCGCATCGTATTGGCTGATCGGCAGCGGCCTGCCGATCAAGTAGCCTTGCACGACATCGCAGCCCTGTTCCGCGAGGAATCCGAGTTGCTCCTGGGTTTCCACGCCTTCGGCAACGATCGACATTTCCATGCCGTGGCCAAGGCCGATGACTGCCCGGATGATCGCTGCCGACTGCGGATTGCGTCCGAGATTCATGACAAAGGCGCGGTCGATCTTGATCTTGTCGAACGGAAAAGCCTGCAGATAGCTCAGCGAAGAATAGCCGCTGCCGAAATCATCCATGGAAATGCGCACGCCGAGGCCCTTCAGCCGCCGCAGCAGCGCAAGACCCCGGTCGAAATCCTCGATCAGCACGCCCTCGGTGATCTCAAGCTCGAGCCGGCCCGGTGACAGCCCGGTTTCGAGGAGGATCGAATGCACCAGGCTGACAACGTCGCCATGGGCAAATTGCGCTGGCGAGAGGTTCACCGCAATCTGCAACGGTAACGGCCAGGAGGCGGCCTCGCGGCAGGCTTCGCGCAGGATCCATTCGCCCATCTCCACGATCAGGCCGCTCTCTTCCGCAAGCGGAATGAAATCGGAAGGCTGCACGAAGCCGCGCACCGGGTGCCGCCAGCGCGCCAGCGATTCGAAGCCGATGACACCGCCATCGCCGACGAGCTGGCGTGACATTGCCTGCGGCTGATAGTAGAGCAGCAGTTCGTTATTCTTGATGGCAGTCGAAAGGTCCTGGTGCAGCACGCGACGGTCGCGGATCTGCTCATCCATCTCCGGTTCGTAGATGCTGATCGTGCCGCGCGATTTCGCCTTGGCGCGGAACAATGCGGCGCCCGCGTTGGCGAGCAGGGAAGCCGCATCAGCGCCGTTGTGCGGGAATATCGAAATGCCGGTCGTGATGCCGGTGCGCACCGACTTGCCTTCGATCATGAATTCCTTGGCCAGCGTTTCGGCGAGTTGCTCGGCGAGCAACATGCCGGCCACCGGCTGCTTGCCGTCGATGATCAACCCGAACTCGTCGCCGGAAAGCCGCGCCACCACGCCGCCGCGCGACGAGGCCTGCAACCGCTTCGCCACCTCGATCAGCAGCTTGTCGCCGGTCGCGTGGCCGAACACGTCGTTTATCTCCTTCAAACCGTCCAGGTCGATCGACAGCACCGCAAATTCCTCGTCGGAGCCACTGCAGGCTTCGATCATCTGCGTCAGCGCCTGGAGGAAAGCCGCGCGGTTCGGCAGATCGGTCAGGCCGTCGTGATAGGCCATATGGGCCATGCGTGACTCGGTCTGGCGGCGGTCGGTGACGTCCTCGTGGGTCTTGATCAGGTATTGCGGCTCGCCGGCATCGCCGAGAACCGTCATGCGGCGGGTCAGGAACAGCCGGAGGCCGTTCTTGGTGCTGATCGGGTGCTCCTCGGTGAGAAGGCCGCGTTTCTTGATCGCGGCCTGGTCGCGCGCGATGATCAGACTGGCTTCGCGCGGATCGAAGATATCCGCAGCCGTCAATCCGGTGGCTTCTTCGCGACTCCGGTTCAGGATGGTCTCGGCACTGCGATTGGCGAGAAGGTAACGTCCATCCGAGACGCGCTCCACGGTCAGGGAGACCGGGATGTTGTCGACGACCAGTTCGAGAAACTTCTTGGTGCTTTCCAGTTCCCGGGAAAGCGATTTGCGTTCGGTGACGTCATCAAACCATGCGATCAGGAATTCCGGCTCGTTCCTGTCGTTGCGCGCGATCACACGGTTGCTGGCAAGAATGCGTTTCCTCGAACCGCGCTCGACGACGAATTCGTTGGTGTACTGGCCGTCGGGCGAATTCAGCGCCGCGCGGTCCGCGGCCTCGATGCTCGCGGCCGTGTCGGGGCGGAAAATCTCGTCAGCGCGTCTGCCGACGATGAAATCGCGGGAAAAGCGCGAGAAGCGTTCAAAGGCGCGGTTGGCGAAGATGTAGCGGCCGTCCTCGATGTTCTTGGCGGCCACGCACACCGGAACGTTCTGGAGAACCGATTCGAGGAATTGTTTGGTCGAGGCGAGTTGTCTCGAAAGCTGGCGTTGCTCGGTGCAATCTTCGTGCGTCGACAGCGAGCCGCCGTTCGGCAAATGAAAATGCTTTGCCAGAATTGCGCGCCCGCCGGGCAATTCAGTGATGTGCCCCTCGGGGGCGCTGGCAAGGGCAAAGAAATCCTCAGGCGACACATCGAGGACGCCGCGCCTGCGCCGCAACTCCAGAAGCGCCACTCCGTTCATCAGCGGCGGAACGTCCGAGCGGGCAAGGCCGTAGATCTCGAGATAGCGGTCGTTGCAGAACACGATCCGCTGGCGCGGATCGGTGATGACCACGCCCTGATTGAGATTGTTCAGGGCGGAGCTGACGGAGGCGTTCCGACGCAATTGCGAGCGTTTGACCTTTCGCAGTGCGGAGAGAACCCACACCGCGACGGAAACAAGGAAGCAGCAGACGACGATGCCACCAATCGCCGCCTCCCAGAGCAGGCCCGGATCTGTGGTGATAGCGGGTTGCGAGGTGGCAGCGTGTGCCGTCGGCAAAGGCAGCGTCGAGGCGAGCAGGCACGCCACGATCCCCGCGGGAATCATGGTCCTGCCGCTTGCCTGCCAATTCCTGCCAGCCATCAAACACCCGCGGATTTCAGCTGCAGAGTGTCTGGCTTGACGTGTTTGGATCGGGTAAACGCCTACCCACAGTGCGCGAAAATGCGTTGGGGATTTGCGGCAATTAGCCGGGCATGATTAACGAGGCACTAACACACCCGGTCCATAAAGTTTCCGAATAGAGCCAAAGGGTTGTGCAATGGCGGCAGCCACAACCGAAGCTATAGGGCCGCTTCGCAGCAAACCGGGGAAACCTGCGTCGAAGCGGCCGCGGAGACAAGATAAACCACAAGTCGGGGTCCGAAACTAACCAATGGAAAAGGTTGAGTGCGTCGTCATTGGTGCGGGGGTGATCGGGCTCGCGATCGCGCGCCGGCTGGCGCAGGCCGGCCGGGAAGTGATCGTGCTCGAGGCGGCCGAGGGCATCGGCACCGTCACCTCATCGCGCAACAGCGAGGTGATCCACGCCGGCATCTACTACAAGGCCGGAAGCCTGATGGCGCGGATGTGCGTCGGCGGCAAGCGCGCCCTTTACCGCTATTGCCGTGACCACGGCGTCCCGCATCGTAACTGCGGCAAGCTGATCGTCGCGACGACGCCGCAAGAGAGCGAAAAGCTAGCGGCCATCAAATCGCACGCCGAAGCCAATGGCGTGGACGACTTGCAAGAACTTGACGGCGAAGCCGCCCGCGCCCTCGAGCCGGCACTCCGATGCGAGGCGGCCCTGCTTTCGCCCTCGACCGGCATCATCGACAGCCATGCCTACATGCTGGCGCTGCGCGGTGACGCGGAAGATGCGGGCGCGGCGTTTGCCTTTCATACGCCGGTGTTGGGCGCCAGGGCCCATGACGATCGGATAGAGCTCGACGTGGGCGGCAATCCGCCGATGTCGCTTGCATGCCGGCTTCTTGTCAACGCCGCAGGACTGCAAGCGCCGGCGGTGGCGCGCAGCATCGACGGCATGCCGATCGAGCTGATCCCGCCGGCCTATCTGGCGAAGGGCAATTATTTCAGTTGCAGCGCGCGGGCGCCGTTTTCGCACCTGATCTATCCAGTGCCCGAGCCGGGAGGCCTCGGCGTGCATCTCACCCTCGACATGGCGGGGCAGGCGCGGTTCGGACCCGACGTCGAATGGGTCGACCGCATCGACTACGCCGTGGATCCGGCGCGGGCTGAAAGGTTTTATCCGGCGATCCGGCGCTATTGGCCTTCGCTGCCAGATGGCGCGCTGATGCCGAGCTATTCGGGCATGAGGCCGAAGATCGTTCCGCCGGCCGTCGCGGTGCAGGATTTCCTGATCCAGGGACCAGGGATTCACGGCGTGGACGGGCTGATCAACCTGTTCGGAATTGAGTCACCGGGACTTACTTCCTCGCTTGCGATCGCCGACCATGTCGGCGACCTGGCCGGGATCTCCACCGCCCTGGCTTCCCAGCCGATTTGAGGACTCCTCCCTCGTCATGCGCGCGCTTGACCCGCGCATCCACGCCTTAGCTTCTTGATCGGACATGAAGTGAGTCATAGCCGGGACAAGCCCGGCCATGACTCTGGCCGTCGCGCAAGAACGCTACGTCAAATACGTTCCGCGCGGGCGATGCCGAAAGGGCATCGACCCGCCGGTCGCACGATCACTGGAAGCCTTTGTTGTTCGCTAGTGCAAAGTCTCGTTCGCGGAATGCTTCAACCGCTCGATTTCGTCCTTAACCATCAATTTTCGACGCTTCAATTCGGCAATTTGCAGATCGTCCGTTGAAAGGTGCATCAGAGCTTCGTGCAATTCATTTTCCAGAATCTTGTGTTTCCGTTCCAATTCAACGAGATGCGCCTGAATTGCCATTCGAAACCTCCTCGGCTTGGTTAAGACCTCAGATCAGATCCGGATTTGCAAGTTTACACCAAGCCCGAAATCTGTCGATGGGCATCCGAAAACGGCGGCCTCATATTTCGGCGTCAGCTGTAACGAATCGTGAGCGGGAACCGTGAGTGCAAGGTCGGGCCGAAAACGTCGGCAGCGCCCCCGGACATGGAACCGTTTTTCGAAAAGACCACGGTCGAACAAGGAGATGCGTGGAGATGCGTCGTGGCCCGATAGCGATCGGCCCGCGGCCGCCTGGCCAAAGTCTGTTCCTGCCCGAGCTTTTCGCGAACTCGCTTGCGGACCGCCCTGACAGGGAGGATATTGCTTTCGGAACCCTTCGCAATCTCATCCCTCGTTTTCGACCAAGTACACCATGACTGACGAAGATGAGCGCGAACTCCAGACCGAGCTCGCACGTTTGCAACAGGAGCACCGCGACCTCGACGCGGCAATCGATGCCCTGCATCAATCGCCGGCGCCGGATTTGTTGCGGTTGCAACGACTGAAGAAGCGCAAATTGCAATTGCGCGACCGCATCGCCTTCATCGAAGACCAGATCACGCCCGATATCATCGCGTGACATCTTTTGTCTCGCCCCCCGGCCAGCGAGATTTGGGCTTTCCGAATTCGCGCGGGTCTTGCATGGGACCGTTCGCACGACGGTTGCCCGGGTCAGCATTTTTACCGCCGAGCGAGACTGATGGCACACTTGACTCGCCGAGAACAAAATAGGAACATCCGTCGATCCAACGATGGAGTCGCGCCATGTCCGAGCCAGCATCACAGTTTCCCAGCGATCCTTACGACCGGGCCTGCGATCAGGCGATTGCGATGTGCGACGGAAACATGCGCAGCACGATTAAGGTGCTGCTCATGGCAAACGAGTATCTGGAAATGGAGCTGAGCGAATTGCAGAGGGCCCTGGGCGGCCACGCCTCGACACAAACCGGCGACGAGGCCGCCTGATCAGCGCAGTTCGCGGAAGAAGGCGCGCACCTCCCGCGCAAGCGACTCGGGCTGTTCAAGAGCCGCGAAATGCCCACCCTTCTCCATCACGCTCCAGCGGCGGATGTCCTTGAATACGCGCTCGGCGGTCTTGCGCGGCGGTTTGAGGATCTCACGCGGGAATTGCGCGTAACCTGTCGGCACGGTGATCGCGTCGCCGGCTGGCAGGATGGCCGAGCCGTGAAGCCTCGCATAATACGGCCAGAACGATGAGCCGATTGCACCAGTGAACCAGTAGAGCGAGATGTCGGCGAGCATGCGGTCGCGGCTGATGGCGCGCTCGACGTCGCCGTCGCAATCCGACCAGGCGCGGAATTTTTCAACGATCCAGGCCGCCAGTCCCGCAGGCGAATCCGTCAGCGCGAAGGCCAGCGTCTGCGGGCGCGTACCCTGGATCCACGAATACCCGGTTTCTTCGCGGGTCCAATGCGACAGTTCTGCCAGATAGCGCTTCTCCTCTTCGGTCGGATTCTGAAATGCCGTGGGGTCACGGCCCGCGGCCATCATCAGGTTGATGTGGATGCCGATCATCCGATCCGGATAGGCGTAGGCGAGCCGGCTCGTGACGGCAGCGCCCCAGTCGCCGCCCTGCGCGCCGAAGCGGGAGAAGCCGAGCACCTCATGCATGAGCGTCGCGACACAGTCCGCCATTTCCGGCACCCCATATCGCTTCTGGCCGGGCCGGAAAGAAAGCCCGTATCCCGGCAGGGACGGCGCCACCACGGTAAAGGCATCGCGGGCATCGCCGCCGAAGCGCGCCGGATCGGTGAGGCGAGGAATGATGTCGAGAAACTCGAACACCGATCCGGGCCAGCCATGGAGCAGAAGCAACGGCATGGGATTGGGCCCGACGCCTGCTACATGCAGATAATGGAGATCGATGCCGTCGATGGGAACGCGGAATTGCTGGAAGGCATTGAGGGCTGCTTCCTCCGCCCTCCAATCAAAACCGGTGCGCCAATATTCGATGAGCCCACGCAGGTAAGCAACATCGGTTCCGTAGGCCCATGGCTCGCCGGGCGCCTGATCGGGAAGACGGGTGCGGGCGAGGCGCTCGCGCAAATCGGCAAGGTCGGCATCCGGCATGCGCAACGTGAACGGCACTGGCTGGGTCATGATCCTGCTCGGCTGATGGAAAGCGAACGGCAGCGGTTCGTGGAAGGCTACAGCTTGCTGTCGGAGACAGCTACGCCTTACGCTTCATGGCGGCGCTGCGCCTTGCGCACATACATCGCGCAATCGGCTTCTTCGAGGCTACGCCCGGCCTCGGAGTGCGGTCCAAGAATGGCCACGCCGGCGGACGCACCTGTCGTGACGGTTTTGCCGTCGAACAGGAAGCTCAGGCCATCGATCGCCTGTTCTAATGACGCGGCCTTGGCGTGCGCGTCGGTCTCGGTGAGATTCCACAACAAAAGTGCAAACTCGTCGCCGCCCAGCCGTCCGACCACGTCGGAGGAGCGGATCTGGCGCGAGAGCACCGCCACGATCGCCTTCAGCACCTGGTCCCCCGCCGCGTGCCCAAAGGCGTCGTTGATCGGTTTGAGGCGATCGACGTCGAGCACGATCAGCGCGCCACCGGCACGGTAGCGTTGGATGTAGGAGATGGCGCGATTAAGCAGGCGTTCAAAGCCGCGGCGGTTGGGAATCTCCAGCAGGAAGTCGGTATTGGCCGAGGCCTTCAACTCCTCGATATGTGACAGCGCCCGCTTGAGTTCGCTTTTCAGCCGGCGAATCTCCGCCTTGGCCTCGCCGGAGGCGGCCGACCTTCGCGTGCTGGATGAGGCGCGCTGCCGCGCAGGCTTGCCGCCGACGGCGCCAGCTTTGCGGCGTTTTGCAAGCCTGGATGCCGTCGTCCTGGTTTTCTTCCTCATAGGCCTCCTAGATCATGATGTGATTAAGTGGAATCGCATCATGATCTCATCTCTTTGTTTGAGCATGATCTTTTCGGAAAACCGGATTCCACTTTTCCGGATCATGGTCTGGGGGCAGATCCGGCGTCGAATCGGAGTTTCCGGTCATCCTTTCGCTTGAGCGTGAACGTTTTCCGAAAATCGGCAACCGCTCTGCGTTAACCTTGTTGTTCGGGGCGGGATCATGCTCCAAGAAGGCTTGCCGGGCCGCACCAAGACAGGATAGTCCATTGCGAACTCCTTGCCACGCCTTGATCAAGAGGGGCCGTTCCCACCAGTGCGGTGGATTTGACATTCGCTTTGCCATCGCCCGCGAATTCTCGTAGCGAATGTCAGAACCGGCCGCACCGGTTCGGCCTGTCGTCCCGATTGTCGAGAAGAATTGCCTGCATGCGCGCCCCGATAGCCATCATCATGGGAAGCCAGTCGGACTGGGAAACCATGCGCCATGCCGCCGACATGCTCGATGAGCTCGGCGTCGCTTGCGAGAAACACGTCGTCTCCGCCCACCGCACGCCGGAGCGGCTGTTCACTTTTGTCAAGGGCGCGAAGGCGGCCGGATTCCGGATCATCATCGCAGGCGCCGGCGGTGCTGCGCACCTGCCGGGCATGGCTGCGTCGCTCACGGAACTCCCGGTCCTTGGCGTGCCGATTGAATCGAAATCGCTGTCCGGCCTCGATTCACTCTACTCGATCGTGCAAATGCCCGCCGGAGTACCGGTTGGAACCCTGGCGATCGGAAAGGCTGGCGCGGTCAACGCCGCGCTGCTTGCAGCAGCCATCCTGGCGTTGCACGATAAGGCGCTGGCGGAACGGCTTTCCGCCTGGCGCAAGCGGCAGACCGAGTCGGTCGCCGAGCGTCCGGAGGAATCTCCGTGACGGCAGTGACGCTGAAGCCAGGCGACGCCATCGGAATCCTCGGCGGCGGACAATTGGGCCGTATGCTGGCGATGGCCGCGGCGCGGCTCGGCTTGCGCTGCCAGGTCTTTTCGCCCGACCCGGATTCGCCCGCCTTCGATGTCGTGGCAAACGCGACCTGCGCCGAATACGCCGATGTGGAGGCGCTGGAGCTGTTCGCGAGCGACGTCGACGTCATCACCTACGAGTTCGAGAACGTGCCGGCGGCGTCTGCGATGATCCTGGGGGCGCGCCGCCCGGTGCTGCCCGATCGCAAGATCCTGGAAACCACGCAGGATCGGCTGATCGAAAAGGATTTTGTGCGGCGGCTTGGTATCGGCACCGCTGATTACGCCGAAGTGTCATCGGCCGAAGACCTGCGCGCCGCGATCGGCAAAATCGGCTTGCCCGCAGTGCTCAAGACCCGCCGCTTCGGCTATGACGGCAAGGGGCAGTCGATCGTGCGGGCCGGGGACGATCCGGACCAGGTCTGGCACGACCTCGGCACCAAGTTCGCGATCCTCGAGGCGTTCGTGCCGTTTGAGCGCGAGATTTCGGTGATCGCCGCGCGCTCGGCCGACGGTCAGGTCGAATGCTTCGACGTCACCGAAAATGAGCACAGGGATCACATCCTCAAGGTATCGCGCGCCCCGGCCGCCATCCCCGACGCGCTGGCGGCGCAGGCGCTTGACGTCGCGCAACGGATCGCAAACGCGCTCGAATACGTCGGCGTGCTCGCAGTCGAGATGTTCGTGGTGCAGGCGGACGGCGGACGCGAGGTGCTGGTCAACGAGATCGCCCCGCGGGTGCACAATTCCGGGCACTGGACGCTGGACGGCGCCTCGATCTCGCAATTCGAGCAGCATATTCGCGCCATCGCCGGATGGCCGCTCGGCAAGCCCGTCCGCCATGGCCGGGTCACCATGACCAACCTGATCGGGGACGAGATCAACGACTACGCGCAATGGCTCTGCGTTCCCGGCGCCACCCTCCACCTCTACGGCAAGGGCCCGGCCAGGCCCGGCCGCAAGATGGGCCATGTGACCGAGGTCCACCCGACACAAAAGTCCGGCTGACCCACCAGGTGACAAGGGCAAAGCTGTCAAAAGCCGCCTGATCGTACCGCTAGTGGAGTGGATTTGACATTCGCTCCCAACTGGCCGAGAGGTAGCAAAGCGAATGTCAAATCCAAAACTCCACTAGAAACCAGTATTTGCTAGTGGTCCTACAATTCTGACATTCGCAAATATGCCTCCGAAACGGGGTGCGAATGTCAGAATTGGACCACTAGACCGCGATTTGGCTACTTTCGGAATGCGATTTGCGTGCGCGCCGGTGGACATTGCCAGCTTTGTCTGATACATCCGCCCGCTCAAGGTTTCAGAGCCAGGCCTTTTTGCCGGCCCTTTGACTTTACCAGAATCAAATTTGATCAATGAAGAGGATGCCGCGTGCAGGTTCTCGTTCGCGATAACAATGTCGATCAAGCCCTCAAGGCGCTGAAAAAGAAGATGCAGCGCGAGGGGATTTTCCGCGAGATGAAGCTCCGCGGTCACTACGAAAAGCCCTCCGAGAAGAAGGCCCGTGAAAAGGCCGAAGCCGTGCGCCGCGCGCGCAAGCTCGCCCGCAAGAAGTTGCAGCGTGAAGGACTGTTGCCGATGAAGCCGAAGCCGGTGTTCGGCGCAGGTCCCGGCGCTGAGCGCGGCGGTCCCGGGGGCGGCCGTGGCGGCCCGGGTGGATCGCGCGGACCGCGCTGAGCGGCGATCCTGCGCAGGATAAATCCGACGACGCGGACCTTGGCGGTCCGCGTTTTCGTTTGCAGGCTTAAAGTTTCGGCGCGATCGGAAAGTCGGCACGCCTGCGCGCCGCCTGCTCGATTGCGCGCATCGCCGCCAGCACCACGTCGTCGCGCCACGGCCGGCCGACGAGCTGGATTCCGATCGGCAGGCCCGCGCTTCCGCGGTCCGTCTCGAAAGCGGTCCTTTCCACGACGTCGAAGGATTTGCGGCGTCCGGCTTCTTCTTCGCCGCGCACCCGCGTGACCGGCACAACGCCCGCGGGATAGCCGAGCAGCGGAGACAACAGCGCATAGGTACCCGCAAACGGCATATTGATCGTGGCCCTGTGGCGGACGGCAGGTACCGCACAGGTCGGCATCAGGACCAGATCGATGGGGCCGCCGGGCGCGCGATCAAGCTCGTTGCGAAACCGCACCTGAAAGTCCATTACGCGCTCGCTGAGGCGCCAGTAATCGGAAGCCGAACCGGACGCGAACGCGCCCATCGTGGCGGCCGAATGCCTTTGGCCCAGCAAGCCCAGCAATGCAGCGACCGCGATCCGCAAGCCGCGCGGCATGCGCGCGATGTTCATGTTCACGCTTACGCGCGGATCGACCTTTTCCCCGCGCAGGAGATCGCGCATGCCGCGGCCGCGGTCGGCAGTAAAACAGCCGAGAACGAGTTCGAGGATTTCCGCGCCAGGCAGCACATTCAAGCGAACAATTTCGGCGCCGGCCGCGCGCAGAATCTCGGCAGCCTCGGCAACGCCGCGTTCTACCGCGCGCGACGGCGTCATCAGTCCGTCGTCGTTCACCACCGCGATGCGAAGCCCTGCGATATCGACCCTGTTGAAGTCGCCAAGCGGAACGGTGGGAATCGTATCGATGCCGTGGGCACCATTGATCAGTTCAAGCGCAAGCGCGAGGTCATCGACCGATCGCGCCATCGGTCCGACCTGGCTCACGACCGCGCGCTGACCGATCGGTATGCTGCCTTTTCCCGGGTCCGGACAACGGCCGGCGGTGGGACGCAGCGACGATATCCCGCAAAACGCGGCCGGAATCCGCACACTGCCGCCGATGTCGGTTCCGAGCCCGAGCATGGAGGCGCCCGCGCCGAGGATTGCTGCCTCCCCGCCGCTGCTGCCGCCGCACGACCGCTCCAGGTTCCATGGGTTGTTGGCGCGCCCGTAAAGTGGATTGTCGCTCTCGCTATAGATCAGGAGCTGCGCCACATTCGTTTTCGCGGCCACGATCGCGCCTGCGGAGCGCAGCCGCGCCACGTAGGGATCGTCTGATGTCGCGCGCGCCGCCGCTCGTTTCGAAAGCCCGAAGGTTGCAGCGGTGCCGGTGAGATCGAAGCATTCCTTGACCGTGATCGGCACCCCTGCCAGCGGCGGAAGCGTCTCGCCGCGCGCGCGGCGCTGATCGATCGCATCGGCCTCACCGCGCGCCTCCTCATAGCGCTTCACGACGACGGCATTGAGCGCCGGGTTCACCTCCTCGATCCGTTTGATGCATGCCTCTACCGCTGCGCGCGCCGTGGTGGTGCCTTTCGCGATCGAAGCTGCGAGTTCGCGCGCCGTCTTGAGAGAAACAGCATCCGGGGGATGCGACGCATCCGCAGCGTGCAGGGTTGAGTTAGACATGGGCCCCTCCCGGATTCCAGCTTAGGTCAGCGGTAGCCTATTGCGGAGTTTTCCACTTGGGAATTTTCGACTTGGGAATTTCGACTTGGGAATTTTCGGCTTTGCGAAATTTTCATTGACACGATTGCCAGCAAACGCGCGATTCCGTCACCGCAATGGTAAATGATCCGCGGGATCAATGTGCTGAATCGATTTTGGCCGATGCATTTGGCGGCGCAGCAGGCTACCAATAATCCGTAAAAGCGTGAGTGTTCGTGATGATGGCCATCCCGGCTTGTGGCATCCTTTCCGCAAGTTTGCGTCGGCGCGCCTCCGCGCCGATTGCTGTGATCGCCATCGCGCTGGCCGGCTGCTCGATCCCGCTGGAATCGCTGACGCCATCGGCGGGGCCGCGGGAAGAACCCACCCAATCGACCGCCTCGGCCAACATCGCTTCGTTGAGCCGAAGCATCAGAGCCAGCCCCGATGATCCGGTCGGCTACAACATGCGCGGTCTGGCGCTGGCGCAGGCCGGGAGAACCGACGAGGCGCTGGCCGATTTCAACAAGGCCATCAGCCTTGATCCCAACTACGGTCAGGCCTTTGCCAATCGCGGTACCCTCTATCGCAAGAGCAAGCGGTTGGAGGAGGCGATGGCCGACTACGACCGGGCGGTGACGCTCGACCCCAATTACGCACCGGCCTGGTTCGGCCGCGGCATGATCTACAAGGCGCGCAACCAGACGGCACAGGCACTGGAGGATTTCAACAGGGCGATCGCGCTTCGCTCCGACGATGCCGAGGCCCTTTACAACCGCGGCGTGCTGCACCAGGGCGAAAGGCAGTATCAACCGGCGATCGACGATTTCAGCTCGGCGCATGGTCTGGTGCCGCAGCAGGTCGAGCCGCTGTTGGGTCGCGCGCTCAGCTATCTCGCCCTCGGCCAGGCCAAGGAGGCCGCTGCCGATCTCGACGAGGCGGTGCAGAACGATCCACAGAACGCACAGCTCTGGATGAACCGCGGCCTCGCCTATGAACGCCTCGGTGACAGGGACAAGGCCGCCGGTTCATACGCCCGCGCCATCGGCCTGCGCCCGGGCGATGAAGCTGCGCGAACAGGCCTTGCCCGCGTCGGCGGCAAGCCGGGCTAGTGCCGCCTATTTGAAGTTCCTGCACCACGAGCAGCGAATTCGATCCAGGAACTTCAAATAGAAAAGCGGCACAGAAACATGGATTTGCTGGTGTCCGTTTGGTGCTGACATTCGCAAACGACTCCGCCGCTACAAGATACGAATGTCAGAACCGGGACACCAGAATTACGACGCGTTCTAGAGATTCGAAAAAGGCAAAGCGCTGATCGAACCTGATCGTGGCAGCGATACGGATTCCCGCCGTGATGACGATTATTTCGGCAGGACCGAATGGAACATCGATTTCGCCGCCGACAGCACGTCTTCGGCGACCGATGGCCGTCCCTGCGGCTGGGCCTCTACCGCGTCAGCCCGCAGATCGAGCGGTGGCCGCGGGTCGGGAATCTCGGCCGGCGGCCTCGGGCGCTGCGGGTCGTCCGGCCGCGCCACCGGCGGATACGGCGGTTTGCCGTCCGGCGGGGTCGAAACCATAATCGGTGGCGGCAGCGGTTGAAGCTGCGGGGCGGCAGGCGGTGCGGGCGACGGTGCTGCAGCCGGAGCGGCGATGACACGCGGCGATTCCGGCGCGCGGGCGGGCTCGCTGGCGGTGCTTGCGCGGTGCAGGCGTTCGATCGCGGCGCGTGCCAGATCGTTGGCATCCGGCCCGGTTTCCGCCGGCGCAACGGTATTCGGCGCCGCAACCACGGTCTCGGCGGGCAAGGCCGGCGGCGCCGGGGCCTGAACCGCCGCGGGAGCGATCTTGGCCGCGGCCTTTTCACGCGCCGTCGGCTGATGGCGGCGAGAATCGGGTGGCGTGGTCGGCGGGATGCTGGCGGTCTCGGCCGGCTTGTCGGCCTTCTCGGGTGGCTTCTCCACCGTCTTTTCGGCGGCCGATTTGTCGATAATCGCCTTTTCGGGTATGCCTTTCGCCCTCACCCCGGGCTCGGGGATGTTGCCGATGTCGGCCGACTTCTCGGCGGGTTTTGGTTCACCCCTGGCATTGGCTTTTTTCGGATCGGCCGTCGATACCGCCGCCGCAGTGGCCGCATCGGCCGGCGCTTTGTTGTTGATGTAATGATTAACGATATAGGCGCCGATGATGGTCGCAATCACCGACGGAAATATATCCATGGCAAATTTGGAGACCAATTTCAGCATGCCGACCACTCCCGCGCGGGCCCTGATGCCCGAGGTTTGAGGCAGATCGGTGGCAATTCGGTAAACGGCGGGGTTATGGTTTCAACTCCACTTCCAGAAAAACGATCTCGCTCGCGGTTTCGTTGAGCACGTCGTGTTCCACCCCGGCCTTTCGGAAGTAGGATTTGCCGGCCCCGAGCCGGGCTTTTGAGCGTTCCCCGCCGGGCGCCACAATGGTCATCTCGCCCGCCGTGACCGGCACGATCACGTAATCCATCTCATGAATGTGATGCCCGGTGGCGCTGCCCGGCGCCAGCCGCCACTCGGTGACGCGCAGTTCCGGCGTGTCGACCTGAACGTCGGATTTGGCGCTTTTCATTGCCTTATTCTCTCCCCCGAGCTTTTAGGGCACGAATACCAGGAATATGAATACCGCAAATACCACGAGGTGGACCAGCCCGAAAAGGATGTTGGTGCGGCCGGTGCCAAGCGTCAGCATGGCGACCACGAAGGTCAGGGCGAGCAGCACGATGTCGATGACGGGAAGCCCGAGCACGAGCTGCTTCTCCAGCACATAGGCGGCCACCGCGACCGCCGGGATCGTCAGGCCGATGGTGGCAAGGGACGAGCCGAGCGCGAGGTTGATGCTCTTCTGCAGGTCGTTATTCCGCGCGGCGTTGATGGCGGCGATGCTTTCGGGCAACAGGATCAGCAACGCGACCACAATTCCCGCAAACGCGGGCGGCGCGCCGATCAACGCGGTGCCGGCGTCGACCACCAGCGAGAATTTCTTCGCCAGCAGCACGACCGCGAGCAGCGAGACAAGCAGCAACGCCGCAGACAGCGCCATCGTCCAGTTCGACGCGTGCGCTCCCTTGTCCGATGCGTCACCGAGATCGATCACGAAATAGTCGCGGTGCCGCACGGTTTGGGTGTAGAGGAAGACGCCGTAGAGCAGGATGGTGACGACACTGACGAAGCCGAGCTGCCCCATCGAATAGACTGGCCCCGGCGTCGTCGATGTGTAACTCGGCTCGATCAGGGTGATCGTTGCCAGAACGGCGAGAACGCTGAGATAGAGGCTCGATCCCGACACCTGGATGTCCTGCTCGCGGTAACGCAACCCGCCCGCCAGGATGCAGATGCCGACCAGTCCATTGCAGACGATCATCACCACCGCAAAAACGGTATCGCGGGCCAGCGTCGTCGCCGCGGCTTTTTCACCGAGCATGATGGTGGCGATCAACGCCACCTCGATGATCGTCACCGCGAGCGTCAGCAACAGCGTGCCGAAGGGTTCGCCGATCCGCTCGGCGATCACTTCGGCATGATGCACGGCTGCAAACACCGTGCCGAACAGGATCACAAGCAGCACGGCTGCAAACACGAGACCGGCTGGCGACGGCACAAAATCGTAGTGAAGCGCAGTGGCGGCGGCAAAGAGCAGAACGGCAAGCGCGGGAAAAATCCATGCCGATCGCGGCATCGGTCCATGCGTGCTCATATGTCCTCATTTCCAGGGCGCAACGCCCGCCTCCGCCACACAGAAGATTAGTCGATCAGTCGGCCGGCAATCCAATGAAATGTCGCGCCGTTTCGATGGCGCCATGATCGCCCAGGTCGTTGTGGCCGCCTTTTGGAAAGGCAACGAATTGTTTCGGCTGATTGGCGAGTGCAACCAGCCGCCGGGAGAGCTCGATCGAAATCGTGATATCCTGCGTGCCGTGCATGATCAAAAGCGGCGCCCGCACGCGCGCAATGCACTGGTCGGAACGAAACTGATCGGCGATCAACCAGCGTACCGGCAGAAAGGGGAAGGCGGCAGCGGCGACATCCGTGAGCGAAGTAAAGGGGGCTTCGAGCACGAGCTTGCCGATCGGGTGGTCTGCCGCAAGTGCCGTGGCGACACCGCTGCCGAGCGAAAAGCCCCAGACCACGATCCGCTTCGCGTCGTATCGCGCCGAGGCGAAAGCGTAAGCCGCCTCGGCATCGAGCAGAAGCCCCCGCTCGGTCGGCCGCCCGCTCGAGCCGGCATAGCCGCGATAGGACAGCGCGACGAGGCCAGTCCCGTCTTGCGTGATCTCGCGAAAGCGGCCGGCGAGCCCGGCGAGCGAATCTCCGTTGCCGTGGAAATAAAGAACGACCGCGCGATCCGCTCTTGGCGGCACGTGCCAGACGATGACTTTTTCGCCATCGGCGGCGGTCAGCAAAGCTTCTTCAGCCACCTCGAAGCCGGCGGCCGCAGGTGCGGTGCGAAAGTCTTGCGGAACAGGATAGATGAACGCGCGCTGTGCGAAGAACATCACAACGACGCCACCGAGATATCCGACCGCAACGAAGGCAACGATCCATTTCAGGACGGTCATCTTGTCCAATAGCTCGGCTCGGCCTTACATCGCCTTGACGATATTTTCAGTCATTTTCTTGGCGTCGCCGAGCAGCATCATGGTGTTGTCGCGGTAGAACAGGGGATTGTCGATCCCCGCATAGCCCGAGGCGAGCGAGCGCTTGATGAACATCACGGTGCCGGCCTTCCAGACCTGCAGCACCGGCATGCCGTAGATCGGCGAGGTTTTGTCCTCTTCCGCCGCCGGGTTCGTAACGTCATTGGCGCCGATCACGAAGGCAACGTCGGCCTGGGCGAACTCCGAATTGATGTCCTCGAGTTCGAACACTTCGTCATAGGGCACGTTGGCTTCCGCGAGCAGCACGTTCATGTGGCCGGGCATGCGGCCGGCGACAGGGTGAATGGCATATTTCACCTCGACACCTTCCTTCTTGAGATTGTCGGCCATCTCGCGCAGCGCGTGCTGCGCCTGCGCCACCGCCATGCCGTAGCCGGGCACGATGATGACCTTCTGCGCGTTCTTCATGATGAAGGCGGCATCGTCGGCAGAACCGAGTTTCACCGGCCGCTGCTCGGCGGCAGCCCCGCCCGCGGCCGCCGTCTCGCCGCCGAACCCGCCCAGGATGACCGAGATGAACGATCGGTTCATCGCGTGGCACATGATGTAGGACAGGATCGCACCGGATGAGCCGACCAGCGCGCCGGTGATGATCAGCGCCGAATTGCCGAGCGTGAAGCCGATGCCGGCAGCCGCCCAGCCGGAATAGGAATTCAGCATCGAGATCACGACGGGCATGTCGGCGCCGCCGATCGGGATGATCATGAGCACGCCGATAACGAGCGCCAGAATCGTGATCATCCAGAAATCGAGCGCACTGACCGAGATCACCATGTGAACGATGAAGAACAACAGCGCTAGCGCGAGCGCGATATTGATGATGTGGCGGGCGGGGAGGATGATCGGCGCGCCGCTCATGCGGGCCGACAACTTCAGAAATGCGATCACCGAGCCGGTAAAGGTCAGGGCGCCGATCGCAACCCCGAGCGACATTTCGACCAGGCTTTGCGGATGGATGTGACCAGGCGTGCCGATGTCAAAAGCTTCCGGCGCATAGAACGCGCCCGCAGCGACCAGCACCGCGGCCATGCCCACCAGCGAGTGGAAGGCGGCGACCAGTTCCGGCATCGAGGTCATCGGCACGCGGCGCGCGACCAATGCGCCGATGCTGCCGCCGATGGCGACGCCGAGAATCACGAGCAGCCAGGCGAGGCCGTCGGCCGGCGGATGGTTGGCAAGCGTGGTGGCGACCGCGATCGCCATGCCGGCCATGCCGAGCAGGTTGCCGCGGCGGCTCGAGGCCGGGCTCGACAGGCCGCGCAGCGACAAGATGAACAGAACACCCGCCACGAGATACAGGACTGCAGACAGATTGGCGTTCATCTCAGACCCCCATTATTCCGTCACTAGAGGTGAATGCCGCTTAGTTGCTCTTCTTCTTGTACATCCCGAGCATGCGCTGGGTGACCAGGAAGCCGCCGAAGATGTTCACGCAGGCAAAGACCAGCGCGATGAAGCCGAAACCGCGGGCCCAGCCGCTGCCGCTGGAGACCAGCCCCACGCCGACCGCGAGCAGCGCGCCGACCACGATCACCGAGGAGATCGCGTTGGTGACCGACATCAGCGGCGTGTGCAGCGCAGGGGTCACCGACCACACCACGAAGTAACCGACGAACACGGCGAGCACGAAAATCGACAGCCGGAACACGAAGGGATCGACGGCCTGCGCGATATGATCCATGGCGGCTCTCCTGTTAGCTCGTCATTGCGGGACGGCGCGGCGCGCCGGACCCGGAATCCCGAGATATTTTCAAAGAAGATTCCCCGTTCGCCTCTTCGAGGCGCCGCGGAATAACGAAAGAATTTGCCACGCGCTTCTTCATCAGGCGCTCTTTGGCTGAAAGTTCGGATGAATGACCGCGCCGTCCCTGGTCAGGGCGGTGGCCTTGACCAGTTCGTCGTCCCACTTCACCGCGAGCGCCTTGGCTGATTTATCGACCAGCGTCTCGATGAAGGAAAAAAGGTTGCGCGCATAAAGGTTCGATGCGGAGGTAGCGACGCGGCCGGCAAGGTTTGGCTGGCCGACGACCTTCACGCCGTCAATCTCGACGGTTTCGTCGCTCTTGACCCCCTCGACATTGCCGCCGCGCTCGACCGCGAGATCGACCAGCACCGAGCCCGGCTTCATCGATTTCACCATCTCGAGGGTGACGAGGCGCGGGGCGGGGCGGCCCGGAATTAGGGCCGTGGTGATAATGACGTCCTGCTTCTTGATGTGTTCGGCGGTGAGTGCCGCCTGCTTGGCCTGATACTCCTTGGACATTTCCTTGGCGTAGCCGCCGGCGGTCTCCGCCTGCCTGAACTCTTCGTCCTCGACGGCGAGGAATTTGGCGCCAAGGCTCTCGACCTGTTCCTTCACTGCCGGCCGCACGTCGGTGGCGGTGACCACCGCGCCAAGCCGCCGTGCGGTCGCGATCGCCTGCAGGCCGGCGACGCCGACGCCCATCACGAACACTTTCGCCGCGGGGACGGTGCCGGCCGCCGTCATCATCATCGGAAAGGCGCGGCCGAAGGCTTCGGCAGCCTCGATCACGGCGCGATAGCCGGCGAGATTGGCCTGGCTCGACAGCACGTCCATCGCCTGGGCGCGGGTGATGCGCGGCATCAACTCCATCGCAAACGCGACGATGCCGGCATCCGCCATCGCCTTGATCGCGGCCTCATGGCCGTAAGGATCCATGATGGCGACCACCAGCGCACCGCGCTTGTAGTTGGCAAGCTCGGATGCTTCGGGCCGCTTCACCTTGATGACGACGTCGGCATCCTTGACCGCCTCGGCGTTCACGGCGGCGCCGGCGGCGGTAAATTCCGAATCCGGCAGGCCGGACGTGATGCCCGCGCCCGGCTCGACGGCGACATCGAAGCCCAGCGCCTTGTATTTCTTCACCGTGTCGGGCGAGGCGGCGACCCGCGGTTCCGACGGATCAATTTCCCTGGCGACGGCAATCTTCATGGGGCCTCCGGCGGCGCGGGAAGCTCGCGCGCGCAACTAATGGAGTGGATTTGACAATCGCTGCGGCGAGTCGTTGGGAAAATAGCGACGCCGATCGGCGGCGCGCGGATCATGCATCAGGTCAGGAAAATCGCCATCAGGATGAGGATGAGGATGACGGTGGCGGTACCGTACTTCACCAGCGTGATGAAGCCCTCATAGGTCTGCTCGTGGGCAATGTAATCGTTGCCGTCAGCGGTCGTGTAGGCCACTTCGCTATGTTCTGCCATCGGTCTCCCCGTGAATTGGCGGCTCAACCGTGGAATTACCGCAATCCCCCCGGGAGGGCAACGCCGATAAAGGCGGCTTTGCCCTCCCTGTCGGTACATTCGGAAAGCCGATCGCCCCTGCCCTTCGCGCATTCGGTCTTCGAATGCGATCAGCCCATCGCTTCCAGCTCCCCGATCATGCTTGCGATCACCGACAACCCGCCGTCCCAGAATTCGGGATCCCTGGCATCGAGCCCGAACGGCTTGAGCAGTTCGGAATAATGTTTGGTGCCCCCGGCCGAGAGCATCGCCAGATAACGTTCCGCAAAACCGTCTTGAGCGTTCTCATAGACCGCGTAAAGCGAGTTCACCAGGCAATCGCCGAAGGCGTAGGCGTAGACGTAGAACGGCGAGTGGATGAAGTGCGGAATATACATCCAGAAGTTTTCGTAACCGGGGCGGATGTCGATGGCGGGGCCGAGGCTTTCGCCCTGCACGCTGAGCCAGATCTCGCCGACGCGCTCGGCGGTCAATTCGCCGTTCTTTCGTTCGGTGTGAACGGCGCGCTCGAAGGTATAGAACGCGATCTGCCGCACCACCGTGTTGATCATGTCCTCGACCTTGCCGGCGAGCAGCGCCTGGCGCTGCCTGGCGCTGCCGGTCTCCGTCAAAAGCCGCTTGAATGTCAGCATCTCGCCGAACACGCTTGCGGTTTCGGCGAGCGTCAACGGTGTCGGCGCCATCAGCGCGCCGTTCCTGGCCGCCAGCACCTGGTGCACGCCGTGACCAAGTTCGTGGGCAAGTGTCATCACGTCGCGCGGCTTGCCCTGATAATTCATCAGCACGTAAGGATGCGCTGACGGCGTGGTCGGATGCGAGAACGCTCCAGGCGCCTTGCCCGGCCGCACCGGCGCGTCGATCCAGCGGTCGGTGAAAAACCGCTCGGCAATTCCCGCCATTTCCGGCGAGAAGCCGCGATAGGCCGTCAGCACCATGTCCCTGGCTGCAGGCCAGGCGATGCTTGCCGTGGCAGCAAACGGCAACGGCGCGTTGCGATCCCAGTGCGGCAGCTTCCTCTTTTTGAACCAGGCCGCTTTCAGCCGGTAGTAGCGGTGTGAAAGCCTCGGATAGGCCGCGCGAACGGAAGCAACCAGCGCATCGACGACTTCGCGCTCGACGCGGTTGTTGAGATGGCGGGAATCCGCAACATCCTTAAAGCCGCGCCAGCGATCGGAAATCTCCTTGTCCTTGGCGAGCGTGTTGGTGATCAGCGCAAAGGTCCGCTCATTGGCCTTGAACGTCCTTGCCATGGCTTGCCCGGCCGCCTTGCGCTTTGCCGCGGAACGATCCTGCAAAAGGCTTAGCGTCGGCTCGATGGCAAGTTCATTGCCGCCGACCTTGAATCGCAACGCAGAGATGGTCTGGTCGAACAGCCTGTTCCAGGCGGTGTAGCCGCTTTGGGATTTCTCGTGAAACAGCTGCTCGATGCGGTCCTCGAGCTGGTACGGCTTGTCCTTGCGCAAATCCTCGATCCAGGGACGGTAGTGCGCCAGCTCGGGCGTCTGCATCGCCTGCTCGACAACGGCATCATCGATGCGGTTGAGTTCGAGGGTAAAAAACAACAGATGCACCGAGGCATTCGTCAGCCGCTCGGAAATGTCGCCGTAGAATTTCGAGATCGCGGGGTCGACGCTGTCGCCGGCGTGAACGAGGCCGGCATAGGAGCTTAAGCGGCCAGCGAGATCGTCGATCGCCTCATAGCGGCGCACCGCCTCGGCAAGCCACGTACCGCCGCCCGCCGCCGCCGTGCGCTCCGCCAGCCTGCCTTTGTAGTCGGTCTCAAACGCGACGCAATCGCCGTCCAACCTCTCGAGATCGGCGGTAACTTCGGGCGCGTCGATCCCGGAATAGAGGTCGGCAAGGTTCCATTCCGGCAGCTTCGCGTCCCTTGGCCTGGCGGCGGCTTTCTTCGAAGCCGGTTTGCGCGTGGTGGTAGATTTGCGGAGGGCAGACGAGGAGCGCGAAGTCATCTTGGTTGGAAACCCGTATTCAATCGGAATGGCTGGGGGAAGCGAAGGACGACACGGTGAAGGTTTAAGTGGTCGTTAATCGGCTTCCGCCACAGTGCCCCGATTCGAGACAGATAGTTGTAAAGCGTGAGGAGTGCCATGGCTGCCAGTATTTTGATCGCCGACGACGATGCGGTGCAACGTCGTCTGGTGGAGAATATGGTGCAGAAATGCGGCTATGAGACAATGGTGGTCGATTCCGGCGATGCGGCAATCGCGCTCCTGACCGCCCCCGATGGCCCCACTTTCGATGCGATGGTGCTCGATCTCGTGATGCCCGGTCTCGATGGCCTGGGCGTGCTGGCCAAACTCCGTGACGCCGGTCTTTCGATCCCCGTGGTGGTGCAGACCGCCCATGGCGGCATCGACAATGTGGTGTCGGCGATGCGCGCCGGCGCGCAGGATTTCGTGGTCAAGCCGGTCGGCATGGAGCGGTTGCAGGTGTCGCTGCGCAACGCGCTCAACACCAGCGCGCTCAGGGGCGAGCTGCAGCGCATCAAGCACAGCCGAGAAGGCCGGCTGACCTTTGCCGACATCATCACCCGCAGCGAAGCCATGTCCGCCGTCATGCGCACCGCGCAGAAGGCGGCCGCGTCCACGATCCCCGTGCTGATCGAGGGTGAGTCCGGCGTCGGCAAGGAAATGTTCGCACGCGCCATCCATGGCAGCGGCGAACGCAAATCGAAACCATTCGTTGCTGTCAATTGCGGCGCGATCCCGGACAATCTGGTGGAATCGATCCTGTTCGGCCACGAGAAGGGAGCCTTTACCGGCGCCACCGAGCGTCACGTCGGCAAGTTCGTCGAAGCCTCGGGCGGCACGCTGTTTCTGGATGAGGTCTCCGAATTGCCGCTGACCGCGCAGGTGAAATTGCTTCGCGCGCTGCAGGAAGGTGCTATCGAAGCGGTCGGCGGGCGCAAGCCGGTAAAGGTCGACGTGCGGATCATCTCGGCGACCAATCGCAAATTGCTCGACCGCGTCAAGGGCGGTCAATTCCGCGAGGACCTGTTCTATCGCCTGCACGTGCTGCCGGTAACGATCCCGCCGCTGCGGATGCGGCGCGAGGACATTCCGCATCTCCTGCGGCATTTCCTGGCGCGTTTCTCGGCCGAACAGAGCCGTCACATCACCGGCATTTCCGGCGAGGCCATGGCCTATCTGTCGCAACTGGATTGGCCGGGCAACATCCGGCAGCTGGAGAACACGGTGTATCGCGCCGTGGTCATGAGCGAAAGCGACCAGCTTGGGCTGTCCGACTTCCCGCAAGCGGCGAACATGCCCTCCCCGCCGATCTCAAGCGCGCCGAGCGAGCCGCTGGTTGTCGAACCGGTCTCAAACGCCATCGTGCCCGCGATGGTCTCCGGTATTGAGATACCCATAGCTCCTCTTGCCGCCGCCGGCATGCTCTCGATGCTGACCAATACGGGAGACGTCCGGCCGCTCGAAGAATTGGAGAGCGAAATCATTCGCTTCGCGATCTCGCATTATCGAGGTCAGATGTCGGAAGTGGCGCGGCGACTCAAGATCGGCCGCTCGACCCTTTATCGAAAGATCGACGAGGCCGCGGATGCCGATCCCGCCGGCGGGGGAACGGAACGCTCATGATCTTTGTTGGCGCCATTGCGGCATGTTGGCGCGCATGAAGAATGCGGCCAAAAATGGCCATCCTGGTGTTTTGTGAATCAGTCGGACTTGGAAGATTTGAACCGTTGCCCGGAGGTGACAGACAAAGGCAGGCGCGCATGGCAAAAGCGGGTAATTCAATGCCGAAGCATTGAACTCAGTTTGTCGTGAGTAGCCCCACTGCGGCTGGCTGCATAGGGGGTGGCGCATGTATCGTCTGCGTATGAATCGTCGCTCGCAGACCCGGCATGCTTGGAGAATGGGAGCACATCTCACCAGAATGCGCTTCAAAATTCCGGACAGGTCGGCGTTTTTGCGAAAACGGCAATGAACCAACTTAAAGCTGCTCCAAGACGGGAGCAGTTCACACAAGGGGTGTGATAATGCGGGAATGTGGGAAGAACCGTGGTGGATACGACCGCGTACTGATGGCTGTCGCGGCAACGTTCCTCACAGTGTCGGCAACCTCGGCATGGGCGCAGGGCGATCAGATACGCAACAGCGCCGCCGAACTGGCAATCGATGCCGCCATCCCGCGCCCCGAACCTGCCAATGTACCGCCCCCGACCGCCAGCGACTTCAAGCTGGACACGCCGGTGCCGGCTTCGGACGCCGCGAAGGTCACCGAGAAGTCAGCGCCTGAACCCACGACGACAAAGCCCGCCGCAGTGGTCACCGCTCCGGCCTCCGAGCCTGCCAAGCTCGATGCCGGCATCCCGCGCCCCGAACCCGCCAATGTGCCGCCCCCGACCGCCAGCGACTTCAAGCCGGACACGCAGCCGACGGCTTCCGATGCGGCTACACCCTCGCCGGAGCCCGCGAAGGAACCCGTCAAGGCGGCCAGCAACGTACCGCCGGCGGATCAGCCGGTGGCCGACAGGCTGCGCGACGCCTTTGCCGCGAAATCGCTGCGCTACTTCGACCGCAAGGTGGAGCGGGCGGCCGTGGAGAAATTCTACACCTCGCGCGAATTCGCGCCGATCTGGACCGCGGCCGGTAAATTGACCGACAGCGGCAAGGGTGCCATGGCGCGGCTGAAGGATGCCGCTTCGGAGGGGCTGAACCCGTCCGATTATCCCGTGCCGGATTTTGCAGCGGCGACCACGCCGGATGCGCTGGCTGACGCCGACCTGAAATTGACCGCCGGCGTGCTCGACTACGCGCGTCAAGCCCAGAGCGGCCGCATGCACTGGTCGCAGGTGTCGGGCGACATCCAGTATCCGGAGCACCCGACCGACCCGGCCGAAGTGCTGACGAACGTCACGCTCGCCAAGGATGCCTCCGCGGCGCTCGACGGCTATAACCCGCCGCACAAGCTCTATCGCGCCTTGAAGGCAAAGCTTGCCGAACTGCGCGGCCAAGGCGACGGGCCGGCCATCCAGATCGCGGATGGGCCAGTGCTCAAATTCACGCCTGCGCGCGGCAAGAAGCAAGACGAGACCGCGATGGAAGACGAGCGGGTCCCGCAATTGCGGGCCAAGCTCGGCATCACCGAAAACCGGGGCGACACCCGTTACGATGCCACCGTTGCGGAAGCCGTGCGCAAATTCCAGGCGAGTGCCGAGCTGAAGCCGACCGGCATGCTCGACGAGCGGACGATCAGGGCGATCAACAGCCCGAAGCACGATCGCCAGATCGATACCATCATCATCAACATGGAGCGGTGGCGCTGGTTGCCACGCGATCTCGGCGCGCCCTCGGTCGGGGACGCCTATGTCATTCTCAACATCCCCGATTATACGCTAAAGGTGATGCAGAATGGCCAGCAGGTCTGGACCACGCGGGTCGTGACCGGCCAGCCCGGCGTTCATGCAACCCCGCTCCTGACGGAAACGATGAAGTTCATCACCGTCAATCCGACCTGGAACGTGCCGCCCTCGATCATCTACAACGAATATCTGCCGGCGCTGCAGCAGGATCCAACCGTGCTGCAGCGGATGGGGCTGAGGCTCGAGTACGGCCAGGACGGCAGCGTCCATATCTCGCAACCGCCAGGCGAGGGTAACGCGCTCGGCCGCATCCGCTTCAACTTCCCGAACAAGTTTTTGGTCTATCAGCACGACACGAATGAGAGATACTTGTTCGCGAAGGAAGACCGTGCGTTCAGCCATGGCTGCATGCGGGTGCAGAATCCGGATCAATATGCCTCGATCCTGCTCAATATCACCGACCCGAACGCGCATTATACGCCGGAGAAGATCCGCAGCATGTACGGGCAGGGCGAGGTCGACATCAAATTCCCGACGCCGATCCCGGTGAACATCACCTACCAGACGGCGTTTGTGGACGATGCGGGCGTCCTGCAACTCCGCAAGGACGTCTACGGGCGCGACGCCACCATGGCGTCGCTGCTTCGCTCCGGCCGAACCAGGGATCTGGAAAGTGTGGTCGCCCACTCCCAGCCCAGCTATGGCCGTCCTGCCGGCCTCAGGGTCGCCAGCGACGGCTGGGGACCGGGCTTTGGATCGAATTCATGGTCGTCGGGCCCCTCGTTCTTCGACCGCCTGTTTGGCGCACCGAATCCGCCACCGGCAGCTGCGGCTCGGCGCCCGCAACGCCGCGTGTATGAGCGCTGACCCCGGGAAAAACGCTCGAACGGCTCAGATTCTCAAATGCCCGCAAAGGCCTCGTCCGTCCAGACGGGGCCTTTCGCATTTGCCATTTCCCCACCGCGGCTAACCGGCGGGCTATTTTTCGCCACACTCACCGCGTTAGGTCTCGGCTTGGACTTGGGGGGAAGAGTTTATTCTCACTTAACTCTTCCGAATTAAGATTGCATTTACACTCTTTCGCCGCACGGGGTGGCGCAAGAGTTCTTGCGTTTCGGTCGTCTTTGGGTGGGCTCGTTACGTGCTGATTGGTCTCGCACGCCAATTCAAATTGTCGTCTCTGCCCCAGGCCGGATATCAATTCGGCCTGACGTCTCTTTTGCTATTTGCGGGAGCGGGTTCAGTACACGACGCGACCGCGCTGAACGAGACCCGAACGCTTTCATTCCACCACACTCATTCCGACGAAGACCTTACCGTCACCTTCAAGCGTGACGGCCGTTACGACGAAGAGGCACTCAAACAGCTCAATCATTATCTCCGCGACTGGCGCAGCCAGGAACAGACCACCATGGATCGTCATCTGTTCGACATCCTCTGGGAAGTCTACCGCGACGTCGACGGCAAGAAGCCGATCCAGATCATCTCCTCCTATCGTTCCCCCGCCACCAACGCCATGCTCCGCCGCCGCTCGTCAGGGGTGGCCCGCTTCAGCCAGCACATGCTCGGGCATGCGATGGATTTCTTCATTCCGGACGTCCCGCTCGAGCAGATCCGCTTCGCCGGCCTGCGGCTACAGCGCGGCGGCGTCGGCTTCTATCCCACCTCGGGATCGCCTTTCGTCCATCTCGATACCGGCAGCATCCGCCACTGGCCGCGCATGACCCACGATCAGTTGGCCCGCGTCTTCCCCGATGGACGCACGGTGCATGTCCCATCCGATGGTGTTCCGCTCAAGGGGTATGAACTTGCGCGAGCCGACATCGAGAAGCGCGGCAATGGCGACGATGCGTCGATCGTGAGCAAGACGCCAAACCTGTTCGCGCGTCTGTTCGGCAACAAATCCAACGACGAAGAGGATGAGGGCGCTGCGCCCCCCGCCAAGGCCGTTGCAATTGCCGCCGTTCAGACCAAGGACGCCAAGTCCGCAGAGGCCGTGCCGATGCCGCGGGCAAAGCCTGCCGGCCCGACCCTGCAGCTCGCCTCCGCCGACATGCAGGGCGCGCAACCGGCCAAACCGAAAGAGGCGGTGGCGACGGAAAAGACCGAGTCGAGGCCGCAAACACCGGCTGACATCATCAACGCCCGCGGGTTCTGGGGCGAGACGTCCACGCCGAAAGAAGCCACGCCGGAGCAAGTCGCCTCGCTCCGCGCCCGCGAGGTGCTCGCTTCGACCACCGAACCGCAATCGACCGCCAGCGTTCCCGCCGTCTACCAGGCGCTGGCCTATGCGCCCGCCGCCGCCACCTCCGGCGATCGCGCCAATGTCGTCGCGGCGAGCGCGCCCGTTCCCTACAGCGCCCGGCCGTCGTCGCCGAACCGCAATTCAATGGCGGTTACCGACGTCACGACCGTCGTCGCCAAGGGCGCACAGGGTCAGGGCGGCGTGGTCGCGACCTCGACCCGGCTCGCCGCCTCCGCAGCCGGCGATGCCTGGATACGCGTCATGATGCTGGCGCCGAGTGCCAGCACATCGATGTCCGTGACCGTGCTTGGAGATGCCGATCTGACCTTGATGAACGCGCATTTTGTCAAGCCGCGGTCCGTTATCGCGATGGGCTTCTCCGAAGATCCGCTCTTGGGCCTGAGCTGCGATCAATTCACGGGATCCGCCACCGCGACGCTGACGATGCAGTCCTTTGTGATGCGAACGGCATCGCTGCGTTGAGCGGCTTCACCGGTTAGCGGTTTCCCGGTTTGGTTATCGTCTTGCTGGCCGCGGGCGGTTGTGCGCCCGCCTCAATTCCCGCACCGAGTTGCGGGCTCCCAGATGATAGGTCAAGGCCAGCGAAAGGCAGATCGACAGCGGCGCTGCGGGCAGGACGCCCGTCAGTTTCAGCACTAGCGCCCTGTTCGCCCGATATTCGAACTCGTCGGGGAATCGCTCGCGAAATGTCTCGATCAGGGTGGTCCGACAATTGAACAAGACGGCGCAACGTTGCTCGCCATCCTTGACCTGACCGAGCCGGATGGTGCTCCCGCTGCCTGTTTGTTGCGTCAGGTATGCCGGCTCGCCCCATTTCAGTGTCTCCAATAGTGGCCCGACACCGTCACACGCCGCGGCAGTCGTGAAAATCAGCTTGCGTACTTCCAGAAGCCGCCTACGGACAGGCATTGGAAATGCCTCGAAGGCACGACTCACATCGCGCGAGAGCTGCGGCGTCATCACTCAAAACCCCTCAAGGGCAAGTGGATGTCGGTAAGAAGCTCCGGGGGAGGCACTTCTGTTGGATTGTTGAGGTACGTCTCGAAGATAGGGGCATCATCGGCATCGTAGCCCGAGGAAGGCAACCATACCCCGAGCAGCCAGCGGTAGGCATCCTTCATATCGGCATAAGGCCCCTTGTAGCGAAGCCTGGCATAGACGCCACCGCGCAGCACCGTCGTCTCAAGCGAAGACGGAAGATTGACGTCCTCGGAAACGGGAGTGCAGGCCTTTGACCGCAACGCGTCCGCCGGAACAAGGTCGGGGTCGTCAAGAAACACCGCACGCATCTGTTGACCCGGCGTCAGCAACCCGTTGACGGCAAGCTCGGAGAACAACCGAGCCATCGCCGAGTCGATCTGCATGTACGATCCGATATGCGCGGCTGCGGCGCACCGCGTCGGCGGCAGGCTCACGATCTCGACAGGGAAGCCTGTGATGTCCTGTTTGCGGGTTGCAGCCTTGAACATTGCATGGCTCCCGTTGGAGCGATAGTCCGCCGGCGTCTTGCCGTAGTGCTCCTTGAATGCCCTCGCGAAGGCATCGAGGGCACCATAGCCCGCCCGTTCCGCGATGGCCTTGAGCGGTTCGCTTGAATTGGCCAGGCGGTCGGCAGCCCGCAGCAGCCGTAGCCGCCGCACCGTTGCGGCTATCGTTTCACCTCGAATCGCTGCGTAGATACGGTGCCAGTGATACGGCGACAGGCAGGCGACCTCGGCGAGGTCGTCGAAGCGGATATCCTCGTCCAGATGCGCGTAGATGTGGTCAACCACACGATTGAGACGGGCTTCATAACTTGCTCGGGTTTGCGGCTTGCTCATCGGCGGACCTCGAATCGCCATGAACATGATCGCACACAGCAGATCGACAAATCTTGCGGATTTGAAGCCGGCACAGCGCCGTAAGCCGGCCGTTCCCGAACGGGTCCAGAAATCCCCTTCGGTGGTGCCCCCGTCAACGCGAGCACCTTGGCTCGCGGCTTCTCAAGCCGGCAGGCCTGCCTTGAGGAGGCCGGCCTCGTGACGCTTTCGGTCGGCTTCGAATTTATAGTGCTGGGTGGCAAGAGAGGCGGCGACCGAGAATTCCGGCATCCGCTTTATGACCTCGGCTGCGTGCGCGGTCGCCGCGACCGCGTTGCCCATCTGCGCGAACGTGGCTGCGAGGAAAGCGTGATGCGTGTGGTCGGGCCGCGTGATCCGCGAAAAGGCTTCGGCGGCGTCGGCGTATTTCTCGGCGCAGTAGCAGGCGCGACCGAGGTGACTCCAGAAACGCTCCGGGTGGTAGGGGTTTAGACGCATCGCCTTCCTGATCCAGTCGATGCCTTCTTCCGGACGCCCGAGCCAGGTCAGAAGCTCACCCTGCTGCACGACGATAAGGTCGTAGTTGGGGTTAAGCGCGAGCGCCCGCTCCTGGTGATATGCGGCCTTGTCGTGGTCATCGCGCGTCAGATTGACCGCAGCGAGGATCCGGTGCACGTCGCTGTCATTGTCATCGAGCGCAAGTGCGATCTCGAGTTCTGCCACGACCTGCCGGAGAGCGGCATCGGCATCTTCGCACCAGCCGTAAATCCAAGTCTGGCCCAGGACGCATGCCTTCCAGGCGTGGGCATGCGCATAGTTCGCGTCAAGCTCGAGGGCACGGTCGAGCAGCCGCTGCGCTTGCGCGTTGTCTTCGCGAACCGAGCGATGGTGCAGCACCTTGGCGGCCAGCACGCATTCGTAAGCCGCCAGATTGTCGGTCCGTTTCCGCTTTGCGCGGTCGTGCGTGGCCGCCTCCACGCGCCCGGGAAGAGTGGCGACGATCGCGCGGGTCATCTCGTCCTGGATGGCGAAGATATCCTCGAGCTGCCGGTCGTAGCGCTCGGCCCAGACGTGCCGATCGGTTTCCGCGTCGATCAACTGCACCGTGACGCGGACGCGATCGCCCGCCTTTCGCACGCTCCCTTCGAGGACATAGTCGACCCCGAATTCGCGCGCCACCTCCTGCACCTTCACCGCCTTGCCCTTGTGCACGAAGGTCGAGTTGCGCGAGATCACGAGCAGGTCGCGAAAGCGCGACAGCTCCGTAATGATGTCTTCGCTGAGGCCGTCGGCAAAAAACTCCTGCTCCGGATCGCCGCTCATGTTGACGAGCGGCAACACGGCAATCGAGGGCTTTTTGGCGACCGCATTCGCCACCACCGCAGCATCCTGCGCGCCCTCCGGCGCGGCTTTGGAGGCCGGCTCAAACCGGACCCGAAAGACGTGGATTGGCCGGGAGATGTTCTTCACGGTCTTTGCGCCGAGATCCTCGAACGCGATGTCGTCCAGCCGGTGGTCGACCTGGTCGCGCACGGCGGCCGAGACGCATATGCCGCCCGGTTCGGCAAGCATTTCAAGACGCGCGGCGACGTTGACGCCGTCGCCGAAGATATCGTCGTCCTCGACGATCACGTCGCCCAGATTGATGCCGATGCGAAACTGGATCCACCGTGCCGGCGAGACGTCCGCGTTGCGACCTGCCATGCGGCGCTGAACTTCCGTGGCGCACATCACCGCGTCGACGACGCTGCGGAACTCGACCAGCATACCGTCGCCGGTGGTCTTGATGATGCGGCCATGATTCTTCGTGATAGCTGGATCGATGAGCTCAAGCCGATGGGTCTTGAGCCGCGCGAGCGTTCCCCTCTCGTCGACCTCCATGAGCCGACTATAGCCGACCATATCGGCGGCGAGGACCGCTGCGAGCCTGCGCTCTGGCCCCGGGACTGACATCTTTGGTTCCTTTGCAGAACCATTCTAGCAGACGAGAGGCTTTCGCACCAAGCTTGGAGCGCCGAAACGGCGCAAGGCCCGCGTCTCACAGCATTCCGAGCGCCTGCATATAGGTTTCCAGGATCGTCTCCTGCTCGGCCCGCTCATTGGCGTCCTGCTTGCGCAGCCGCACTATGGTGCGCAGCGCCTTGGTGTCGAAGCCGTTGCCCTTGGCTTCGGCATAGACGTCGCGGATGTCATCGGAGATCGTCTTCTTTTCCTCCTCCAGCCGTTCGATACGCTCGATGATGGCCTTGAGCTGGTCTTTCGCAAATTTCGTCGCCGGCGCTTCCTTCACGGCGGCAGCAGAGGTGGCCATCGGGTACTCCTGAAGTGAATTGTTGGGATTGGGAGGGAAGAAGCGCCGCACGCTTCAACACGCACCGCGTCCTCACGATTTGGAAGATGACCCTCAAGAGTGAGGCGCTTTCCGTCAAGACGACATCGCGCCCATCCACAGCACGCCCACAGGAGAAAGGGTTCCTCTTTGTGGCATCATTCCAGGTGAGTTCGCGCCACTGTCCCGGCTTCGACGTTCGCATGGCTTGCCGCACGCGCTTTTGCGAACGCCGGCCCCAAGGGGACACTAGCAAGTCTATGATTCTCTAGTTTGGCTTTGGATTTGACGTTCCTATAACGCACTGGCGGCGAGACTGACGGGAACGTCAAACCCGCCACACCAGTGAAAGACCCGGCCTTCGCGGACCCGACGATTGAGGTTCGTTCAGACGCAGATTGCCGTCCCGCGCCTGAGGCGGGCCATCGGGGCCAATATCCACGAAGATCAGTGCCCCGGATGGGACTTTTTCATCGCCGCGAGTTGTTCCGGACTGGCCGTGGCCTGATGGGTCGCCTTCCAGGTCTCATAGGGCATGCCATAGACGGCCTCGCGACTCTGGTCCTTGGTCATCGGAACGCCCTTGGCGTCGGCCTCTTCCTTCAGCCAATTCGACAGGCAGTTACGGCAGAAGCCCGCGAGATTCATCAGATCGATGTTCTGGACATCGGTGCGCGAGCGCAGATGCGCGACGAGGCGCCGAAAAGCGGCGGCTTCGAGTTCCGTTCTGGTTTTGTTGTCCATCGTCATGACCCGCTTTCGCTTTTTTGCGGCATGCCCCGCCAGCACTCGGCGGACACGTCCAAACAAAGATTACCGTTTTTAGATGGGGGCTGTCACAGATTTTTCCATATCGCGACGCAAACAGCGCGCTAAGGCCGTCGATCGGACAGAATCGGGCCCTCGTTGGCGGGGGGCACCCTTGCCCGTTGACGGCGCAGTTGCGCTCACGCGAAACCGTCAACAATTTGATATAGCTTCGGGCAATGATCGCAAAGGATTCGCTTCGTCACGCCGGATTATTCAGGCGCTTGGCCGCCGGATCGTTGCCGGCCACGCTGCTTGCTGCGACGTGCCTTTGGAACGGCTCGGCCGCAGCGGACTTCCGCCTGTGCAATAACACCTCGAGCCGGGTCGGGATCGCGCTCGGTTACAAGGACGCCGAGGGCTGGACCACGGAGGGCTGGTGGAACGTATCCTCGCGAAGCTGTGAAACGCTGCTGCGTGGCACCCTTGTCGCCCGGTATTATTATATCTACGCCCTCGACTACGACCGTGGCGGAGAATGGTCCGGACAGGCCTTTATGTGCTCGCGTGACAAGGAATTCACCATAAGGGGCGCCGATAATTGCCTGGCGCGCGGGTTCGACCGGACCGGCTTCTTCGAAGTCGACACAGGCGATCAGCGCGCCTGGACCGTGCAGCTCACCGATTCCAACGAACAGCCTGCGCAGCGAGTGCCCGGCATTCCCGGCGGACTCGGGCCAGGGGGAGCCGGAAACATTCCGGGCATGTCCAATTCGCCGGGCGGACTGCCCCCGGGCGCGACTGGTCTGCCGCCAGCCGCACCGCCCGGGACCAAGCCATGAGGCGTTTGCGCCGTATCAAGATCCTTGCAACGCTGGGCCCGGCCTCTTCAGACAGTGCGATGATCCGTCGCCTGTTCGAGGCCGGCGCCGACGTCTTTCGCATCAATATGAGCCACACCCCGCATGACAAGATGCGGGAACTGGTCAAGACCATCCGCAATGTCGAAAGCAGCTACGGCCGCCCGATCGGCATTCTCGTCGATCTGCAGGGACCAAAGCTGCGTCTGGGATCGTTCGCCGAAGGCTCGACACAGCTTCATAACGGCCAGAGCTTCGTGCTCGATTCCGACAAGGCGCCCGGCGACAACACGCGCGTGCAGCTGCCGCATCCGGAAATTCTCGCTGCCCTCAAGCCCGGCCATGCGCTTCTGCTCGACGACGGCAAGGTGCGGCTGATCGCCGAGGAAACCTCTCCCGACCGCGCGATTACCCGGGTCGTGATCGGCGGCCGCATGTCCGACCGCAAGGGGGTTAGCCTGCCGGACACCGACCTGCCCGTCTCCGCGATGACGCCGAAGGACCGTGCCGACCTTGAGGCGGCGCTTGTGACCGGGGTCGACTGGATTGCGCTGTCTTTCGTGCAGCGCGCCGAGGATGTCGCCGAGGCCAGGAAAATGGTCCGCGGCCGCGCCGCCATCATGGCCAAGATCGAAAAGCCGCAGGCGATCGACCGCTTGCCCGACATCATCGAGGCTTCCGACGCGCTGATGGTGGCGCGCGGCGATCTCGGAGTCGAACTGCCGCTGGAACGGGTGCCGAGCCTGCAGAAACAGATGACGCGGCTGGCGCGCCGCGCCGGCAAACCGGTGGTGATCGCAACCCAGATGCTGGAATCGATGATCCAGGCGCCAGTACCGACCCGCGCCGAAGTGTCCGACGTTGCGACTGCGGTCTATGAGGGTGCCGACGCCATCATGCTGTCGGCGGAATCGGCCGCCGGCAAATATCCGGTGGAAGCGGTCGCGACCATGAACCGCATCGGCGAGGAGGTCGAGCGCGACCCGACCTATCGCGGCGTCGTCAACGCGCAGCGCGCCGAACCGGAGCCGACGGTCGGCGATGCGATCGCCGACGCGGCGCGCGTGATCGCCGAAACGCTCGACCTCTCTGCGATCATCTGCTGGACCAGTTCAGGATCGACCGCGCTGCGGGTTGCGCGCGAACGCCCGAAGCCGCCGGTGGTGGCGATCACGCCGAACCTTTCCACGGGGCGCAAGCTGTCCGCGGTCTGGGGCGTGCATTGCGTCGTCGCGGAAGATGCCAAGGACCTCGACGACATGGTGAGCCGCGCCGGAAGCATCGCCTTCCGCGACGGTTTTGCGAAGTCCGGACAACGCGTCATCATCGTCGCCGGTGTTCCGCTCGGCACGCCCGGCACTACCAACATGCTGCGCATCGCCTCCGTCGGCCCGGATAGCGACGCGGATATGTGAAGCGGAGCCGCGCCTGCTCTTTCAGGCGTTATTCCGGGATGGGCCCAACGGGCCTGGCACATGCCGGGCCCACTGGAAGCGCGGCGAAACGACAAGTATCTCAGACCAGCTTGGCGTCGAGCGTGATCTTGGTGTTGAAGAGCTTCGACACCGGACATCCGGCCTTCGCCATGCCCGCAAGCTCCTGAAGCTTTGCGTTGTCTGCGCCGGGGACCTTGGCATTCAGCGTCAGATGCACCGAGGTGATGGAAAACCCATCGCCGACCTTTTCGAGCGCGACATCAGCCTTCGTTTCCATCTGCTCGGCGGTGAGCTTGGCTTCACCAAGGATCAGCGACAGCGCCATGGTGAAGCAGGCGGCATGCGCCGCTCCCAGCAATTCTTCCGGGTTCGAGCCGGGCTTGCCCTCGAAACGGCTGGCGAAGCCGTAGGGGTAATCCTTCAGCGCGCCGCTCTTGGTCGATATCGCGCCTTTGCCGTCCTTGATGCCGCCTTGCCATTTGGCCGATCCGGATGTCGTCGTCATGCGAGGCTCCACAGGTTGGGGTGAACGAGAGCCTGTAAGCGATCAAGGCTGCGGAATATGTCAACTCACGAGGGCGACATGAAACCCGCGCGCGCAACCCCAAGATACCGTCGAGTGTTACGCGCCGACCAATGTTTTGGCTGGCAATCCCGCTTGCACCACGAGGCCGCGGGCGCGCGCGTCCATCACGCCGACGGCGCGCAGTGCCAACAGCGTCACCGTTTGAACGGCGTCGCGCAGTTTCGCCGGATCGTCCAGATGCCCGGGCGCCAACGGTCCGACCAGGGCTTCGTGCAGCGCGCCCAGCAAGGCGGTCGCGGCGAGCTGGGTGTCCTGCGCGGGCAGATGGCCGGCGCGCACGGCGGCTTCGATCCGACTTGCGATTTCGCCTGATATTTCGCGGCGGCTCGCGAGCCTCGAGGCGGTGACGTCGACGTCGACGGGCTCTGCGAGAATGCCCCAGGCGAGTTTGCGCTGGGACAGCACATGCACCGCGACGGTGGTGACGGCCGCAGCCAGAGCCGAAGACGGCCCGGGCGCTGAGTCTGCGGCGCGCCGGATCGCGCCCAGTTCGTCGCGCGAGACATCTGCGATCAATTCCGAAATCAGATCGGCCTTCGAGGGGAAATAGCGATAGACGGTTCCGGCAGCGACATTGGCGCGTACTGCGATCGGAGCGATCTGCACCGCGGCCATGCCGCCCTCGGCGGCTGCGTTCCGAGCGGCATTGAGGATTGCACTGCGGCGCGCCGCGAGGCGTTTGACGACTTGATGGGTCCGCCGGTAGACCATGGCGCGTTTTCGTCTCCCTTGCGCGCCTGAGCCCTTCTGGGCTCCATCGGGGGCGCGCGTTCATTTTTTTGGCGATTCGCAGTCGATCGCTGCAAGAACTGAACAACAATTCAGACCTGCTGACAAGCTCGCAAAGCGAATGATTTTCCGCCGCTATTGGGCGCCGGCAGCTACCGGTGATTGCATGCGCCCGCCGCGCCACCACGCGCGCAGACGGCTTTCGAACAAGGATGTCACGACCAGCGTTGCGGCAAAGCCGGTCAAGCCGTTGCGCTTGAGCGCGACAGCGACGGCGCTTTGAGGCTGCGCATCAGCGCCGTGTACAACAGCGCGCCCAGCGTAGCGCCGATCAGCCATCCCCAATCGCCGACATGGATGATGACGCCATAGGCGCCCAGCAGCGACAGGCCGATCGAGATCGAGCCGGCGATCGCGAGCGCGATCAGCGCCCTTCTGTTCCAGCCGCCCTGGAAATGCAGCGAACCGTCCTTCGACATGGTGTAGAGGTCTTCGAGGACAACATGCTGGCGTTTCACCAGGTAATAATCGGCGATCATAATGCCGAACATCGGCCCCAGCGCTGCCCCGAACACCCCGACAAAGATCGTGATTGCCTGCGGGCTCGAGACGAAGATCCAAGGGCACACCAGCACCGACAGGATAGAGGTGATCAAGCCGCCGCGGCGGAAGTCGATCTTTTCCGGATAGAGGTTGGAAATGTCGTAGGCGGGCGAGACGAAGTTGGCGACGATGTTGATGCCCATGGTGGCGACAATGAAGGTCACGGCGCCGAGCGCCACCACCCAGGGGTTGCCGATGCGTTCGACGATGCTGACGGGGTCCATGATCGCTTCCCCAAACACCTTCACGGTGCCGGCCGTGACGATGACGGTGATGATCGCGAAGACGATGAAATTCACCGGCAGCCCGAGGAAATTTCCGACCTTCATCGCCCGCTCATTTTCCGCAAAGCGCGCGAAGTCACCGAAATTGAGAAGGAGCGCAGCGAAATAGGCCACGATCAGCATCGCCGCATTCGCCATTTGACCGATCGCCGAGCCTTCGCCGCCCGGCCCCAATTGCAGCGACAGGCTCGACAGGCCGGTTTGCGCCAATATCCAGATCGCCAGCGCAAACATTACGAGGTAGACGGCCGGCCCGCAGAAATCGATGAACTTGCGGATCGTCTCCATGCCGTTGAGAAAGATCAGAAGCTGGAACAGCCACATGAAGAGGAAGGAAAACCATCCGAGCGCACTGAGACCGAGAAAGCTCGAATGCGTCAGCGCCTCGGCGGCAGGATAAAACGTCAGCACCAATACCTGCACCGCCTTCGACGCAAAAAAGGTCTGCACGCCGTACCAGACGATGCCGACAATACCGCGCAGGCTCGCGGCGAGATTGGCGCCCATCACGCCGAACGACATCCGCGCCACGACGGGGAACGGCGTGCCGTATTTCAGCGACGGGCCGCCGATCAAGTTCATCAAGAAGTAGACCGCGGTGATGCCGATCGCCATCGCCAGCAGCACTTCCCATCCCGTCAATCCAAGAAAGAACAGGCTCGCCGCGAAGGTGTAGCCGCCGACCGAGTGCACATCCGACATCCACATCGCGAAGATGTCGAAGACCCCCCACGTCCGCCCCGCAGGCGCCACCGGTGCCAGATCATGGTTGTAGAGCTTCGGGTCGGCGCCGGGAATGGCGAGGACGGGCGAGACGTTCGCGTGGCCTGACATCGGCTGCTCCTGTGCTATCAAGCGGGAGACTGGCAGATTATTTCAACCAAGTCCCGCCCCAAGAGCGCAAGTGCCGGTCGGTATAAAACAGTCATTGGGGGACGCCTCGAAGATGCGGACCCGGAATCTCGAGATTCTCTGATGTGCAAGTGCACATCAAAGTTCGATGCTTTTTATCGCCCCGGAATGGCGGGGGTCTGCTTCGAACGATCAGTCCGGCTGGGTGCGCTTCCTATCGCTGCTCTTTCGGAATGACGAATTTCAATCCGGACCAGATAGCGTCGATCGAACAGACCTTGATATCGACGAGGCCAAGGGGAAGCGCGGTATCGCGCACCACTACGTCCGTCAGGTCGGTCGCGAGCCTTGCGGATTTTTCGGCCACGACACCCAGATCGCGCGATCGGGCGCGACCACCACGCGGTAGCCGCGCAGCTTGCTGGCGAGCCCAGGGTAGCCGCGCAGCTTGCTGGCGAGCCCAGCCGCTTCGGTGGCGAACACATGCACCATGTGAAGGGGCGGCTTCGGCCTGGTGATCATCTTCACGCCGGCCGGCAGTGGACCAACAAGATTGCCATTCGCAGAAGGCGCGCCGCCGACCAAAATGCAAAAGCCCGGCTAGTGGAGTGGATTTGACATTCGCACCCCACTTGGCCGCGAGTTCGCTAGCGAATGTCAAATCCCTGACTCCACTAGAAACATATATTTTCTAGTGGTCCTTTGATTCTAACATTCGCAAAAGCGCCTGCCGAGAAGGGATGCGAATGTTAGAATCGGACCACTAGTGCCGAGCTTCTGCGCAACTGACTTGCCGGAGTAACCAGCCATCGATGTCCGACAGGCGGTTACGCCTGCGGCTGCGGCTCCAGACCGGGATCCGGATCGGGGCGCGGGCGCGGCTTGCCGGCCGGCGGCACCGCCGAGGTACGCGGGGTGGTCGGCTCCAGCACCGACTCGCGGTTCGGCTTCTTGCCCTTGAGCAGCTCCAGAATTTCGTCGCCGGTCAGGGTTTCGTATTCCAGCAGGCCCTTGGCCAGAGTCTCGAGATCGGCGCGCTTGTCCGTCAGAATCTTGGTCGCCTGCCTGTAGCCTTCCTCAACCAGACGGCGGATCTCGCTGTCGATTTTCTGCACGGTCGCCTCGGACGCATTCTGCGTGCGCGACACCGACATCCCTAAGAAAACCTCGTCCTGGTTCTCGCCATAGGACACGGTGCCGAGTTCTTCGGAGAGGCCCCAGCGCGTCACCATCATGCGCGCCAGCCGCGTCGCCTGCTCGATGTCGGAAGCCGCACCCGAGGTGACCTTTTCGCGGCCGAACACCAGTTCTTCGGCGACGCGCCCGCCCATCATGATGGCCAGGCGTGAGGTCATCTGCTCCAGCGACATCGACAGCTTGTCGCGTTCGGGCAGCTGCATCACCATGCCGAGCGCGCGGCCGCGCGGAATGATGGTCGCCTTGTGGATCGGATCGGTCGCGATCACGTTGAGGCCGACGATGGCGTGGCCGCCCTCGTGATAAGCGGTCAACAGTTTCTCTTCCTCGGTCATCACCAGCGACTTGCGCTCGGCGCCCATCATGACCTTGTCCTTGGCCTCTTCGAACTCGGCCTGCGTCACCATGCGCTTGTTGCGCCGTGCTGCGGTAAGCGCCGCCTCGTTGACGAGGTTCATCAGGTCGGCGCCGGAAAATCCGGGCGTGCCGCGCGCTATCGTCTTGAGGTTGATATCGGGCGCGAGCGGAACTTTGCGAACGTGAACTTTCAGGATCTGCTCGCGGCCGACGACATCCGGGTTCGGCACCACGACCTGGCGATCGAAACGGCCGGGGCGCAGCAGCGCCGGGTCGAGCACGTCCGGCCGGTTGGTCGCCGCGATCAGGATCACGCCTTCGTTGGCCTCAAAACCGTCCATCTCGACCAGCAACTGGTTGAGCGTCTGCTCGCGCTCGTCGTTGCCGCCGCCAAGACCGGCGCCGCGATGCCGGCCGACAGCGTCGATTTCGTCGATGAAGATGATGCAGGGCGCGTTCTTCTTGGCCTGTTCGAACATGTCGCGGACACGGCTGGCGCCGACGCCGACGAACATCTCGACAAAGTCCGAGCCCGAGATCGTGAAGAACGGAACGTTGGCTTCGCCGGCCACGGCGCGCGCGATCAGCGTCTTGCCGGTTCCGGGAGGACCGACCAGCAGCACGCCGCGCGGAATCCGCCCGCCGAGCCGCTGATATTTTCCGGGGTCGCGCAGAAATTCGACGATCTCCTGCAAGTCCTGCTTGGCCTCGTCGACGCCGGCGACATCCTCGAAGGTCACGCGGCCGTGCGCTTCCGTCAGCATCTTGGCGCGTGACTTGCCAAAACCCATCGCCTTGCCGGCACCGCCCTGCATCTGGCGCGACAGGAAGATCCACACTCCGATAAGGGCGATGAACGGCAGCCACGAAACCAAAAGCGACACGAACCATGGCACGTTGTCGCCCGGCGGCTTCGCGGTGATCGAGACCTTGCCGTTATAGAGGCGCGAGACCAGCGTCGGGTCGTTCGGCGCATAGGTCTGGAAGCTCGAGCCGTTGGTGAAGGTGCCGTGAATCTCCGGGCCCTGGATGACGACGTCGCGCACGTGATTCTGGTCGACCTCGGTCAACAGCTGCGAGAACGAGATGTCCTGAGAGGAAGCGCGCTGACCAGGATTCTGGAAGAGCGTGAACAATGCCAATAGCAGCAGAACAATGATGACCCAGAGGGCGAAGTTGCGCAGATTGGCGTTCATTGATCTTCCTTCGTGGTCGCGCGGATCGCGGCCCTATTCCTTTGGGGGTAGGCGCGAGGGAATCCCTCATCCGACTGCGTTAAACAATCTAGGTGCCGAGGCGGTTGCTGCCAAGGGAACCACATAGGACTATTTAGCCTATCTTAGCGCCATTCCGGTTCAAATCGTGGCGCAGAAATCGGTGTCTTTCGGGGTGGTTAAGGCCCCAAAAACGCGCTTTGGAGCGGATGCTGCCTGCCTCAACCGGGTCGGCGGCGACGGGGCGACGCCGGTACGACGCTGATGCGATCATCGGCGAGACTGATCAGCGCACCCGCCAGGGTCTGTTTCAGCCGAGGGCGTCGCTTGGCCCCGCTTTTGGCCATGGCCTCGTCCAGAGCCGACAACAGGACTTCGACCTTGCCCAGTTCGGCCGGCCCCTCATGACCAAACCGGTTGATGGCGCGCAGCAACAGCCGAAGCCGGATTTCATCGCTCATCGCGGCAAAGGCCCTAGCATCGAAGCTTTTGGCCGCAACGACATCAGCGTCGCTCGGCGCCGCGGTCATTCGATCCCTGAGCGTCAGATATCGCTCGGCGCCGTCGACAAGGAGTTCGATCGCCGTATTGGCCCGCGCCAGTCGCGAGGCCAGCCGCGCCAGATTGCGCGCATCACCGCCCTCCGCGGCCAACGCCGGCATCAACGCGCGAAGACGGGGCCGGGTAAAGCTCACGTCGCGGTTGGTCGGATCATCGGCAAAGCCGAGCTTTGCCTTGCGAAGCGTTGCGATCAGCTGCGATTTCGGAACGTCCAGAAGCGGGCGGGCCAAGCGCACGCCCTCGCGCTCGCTCTCCCGCGCCATCGCCGAAAGACCGGCTATCCCGCTGCCGCGAACAAGGCGCATCAGAAGCGTTTCCGCCTGATCGTCACGCGTATGGGCGGTGAGGATATGCGTGGCGCCGCTCTCGCGCGCGGCTTTGACCAGCAGGCGGTAACGCGCGCTGCGCGCCGCAGCGGGCAAGCCGGATTTTGGTTTCGCACCGGTCCAGCGCATGGTGCGATGGGTGAGACCGAGCGAACGCGCCAGGCGCTTGACCTCGCGTGCCTCGCGCGCCGCCTCCCGGCGCAAGCCGTGATCAATCGTGACGGCGAGAAGCCGCGGCCCTCGGGTCAGGGCATGGCGCCAGCGCGCGGCAAGCCACATCAGCGCGAGCGAATCGGGGCCGCCGGAAACAGCCAGGACGATCGCGGGGAGGCCTTTGAAACCGGCGAACAGATCTTTCGCATGCTGTGCCGAGATCGGAGAGTTGTCGTCAGGCATGGTGGCGCCGGCTGATGTCGAAGCCCGTCCATGAAGTCTAGCAACAGAACGACACGGATGCTCAATGCCGACGGTTATCCCGCCCGACAAAAAATCGGCTGGTCCGGGAAATGTGCCTATGAAATCAATCGTGCAGGCGGGTAGCGAATGTCAAATTCGCTCCACCCACTAGTGTGGCGGATTCCTATCAGTCTCACCGGGAGTGCGTCATAGGAACGTCTAATCCAAAGCCACACCAGACTCATAGGGTTGCCAGTGTCCCTTCGGTTCCGACGTTCGTAGAAGTGCGTGCGGCAAAGTCATACGAACGTCGGAACCGGGACACTAGCACCGCTCGCGCTTCTGCTCGCGGTCGACCGCCTGCTTGATGCCCGAGGAGGCGCGAGGATATTTCCGCCCCACTTCGCCAAAGGCGGCGCAGGCGGCCTCTTTCTCCTTCAACGCTGCGAGCGACTGGCCGAGCCGCAGCAAGGCGTCCGGGGCTTTTGCCGAGCGATCAAACTTGGTGGTCACGCCGAGGAAGGATTCGGCCGCATCACGATACAGCTGGCGCTGGAAGAAACTTTCGCCAAGCCAGAATTGCGCCTCTGCGATCAGCGGATCGCTCGGATATCTCTTGACGAAGCTGCGCATCGTTTCCTCGGCAAGCGCATAGTCCTTGCGCTGCATGTAGCCGACGCCGAGGTCGAACTCGTCCCGTGGCGTTGCCGAGGGCGGCAGCGTGGTGAGCGCTCCGGTCGCATTGGCATTGCGCTGCGGCGGCAGGACGCCGGCGGAATTGCTTGCTGCTGCAGCGGTATTGGCAAGGTCGAGCGGCTCGCCCGGGCCGCGCCCGCCGGGCGCACCGATCGGCGCCTCGGTCGGCATGGGGAGCTGTCCTCCGCCGAGCGCACGCGGCGCGCCGGGAGCGTTCGGATTCTGGCTGGGATCGAAGGCATCGCCGCGGCGGCGGCCGCCGGGTGCTGCCGGAGGCTCCTGGACGATCGGCGCGGGAGAGCCGACCTGCGGCTCAAAACCTGCTTGCGGCTGTGGCGACCGGACCGAAGGCCCGGGCTGCGCCGGGGGCAAGGCGGCCATATTGGGCTGAACCGGGACGGGCTGGCCCGCGGGTAGCCCCTGGGCACCCTGCAGCGTCCGCAGACGCTCTTCAAGCTGCCGGTTGCGGAACTGCAGTTCCTCGTTCTGCCCGGTCAGTTGCCGGATCTGATTTTCCAGCTGAATCCGGACCTCCGGGTCGACATCGTCGGATTGCGCCAGCGCCTGCGGGCACCAAGCGAGCATAACGGACAAGGCGGCAGCGCGCGCAACGTTATGAAATCTGAATGACATTCTGGCCTGACGTACGGAATCGACGTGAGCTCAAGGCGGATCACTATTGAGACACCGAGTACGCCAAAAATGTGACTGAGACAAAGGCATAAAGGCACTGCCCTGCGGCTGGTGTCAGCAAAGCTTGCAACAAACCGGCGCCAAGGAGGGCGCCGGCAACAAGGTTCGTCGAAACGGGACGCGCTGCTTACGAACTCGCGTTCAGCACCGTGACCGCACGGCGGTTCTGCGACCAGCAGGAGATGTCATTGCAGACCGCGACCGGGCGCTCCTTGCCGTACGAGATCGTGCGCATACGGGAGGGATCGATCCCGCGCGAGGTGAGGAAGGCGCGGACCGATTGGGCACGCCGCGCGCCGAGCGCGATGTTGTATTCGCGCGTTCCCCGCTCGTCGGCATGGCCTTCGATGGTGAAGGTATAGCGGTTGTAGGTCTGCAGCCACTGCGCCTGCCTCTCGAGCGTCGCAATCGCCTGCGGCGACAATTCGGTCTGATCACTGTCGAAAAATACGCGATCGCCAACATTGACCACGAAATCCTGCTGGCTGCCGGGCGTCGCGGCGCTGGCCATCGCGCCATCGGCAAGCGGGTTCTTTGCACAGGCGCCCATCGACAGCGCCACCGCGAGCACGGCGGCCAGCTTCAATCCCCGGAGGACGCGCATATGATCTTTCATCGTGGAGTCTCCACGCTTACGTTTTCGACTGCTATCCGGTCTACAGGGCGATGGTTAAGCGAACGTTTGGTCAACCTTGATGGGATGTTGCCAAATCCGATCAAATGCCCCCGGTCGGCGAAAAGCAACCGCGATAGTTAATGGGTTGTAAATGTGGCACGAGTAAATGTGGCACGAGGGTGAAGGCAAGCCCAGGACAGCAATCATATCCACGGTTTCCGAGAGGTGTTGGACGCCGCCGAGGGCATCCGATTTCGCCATAAACTTCAATTAGTTGTAGCATGACGAAAGGGCTGCGCGCCGAGCGGGCAGGGAACAAATTCCACCCGGAAGAACGGCGGACCGAATGTTTCGAAAAAAGATCCATGCAGGCAGCGCACACGCATGGGTGGCGCCAACCTTCTGCCGCGCGGCCGCCCTGATTTGCCCACGCCGGCGTGCGACAGCTGACCCCTTCCCGAAACGATCGAGTGAACGAATGCCACGGGCCAAAGCGCGAGCAGCGACCATTCTTGCCGAATTCGAAAAAGCGGAAACCGAGCTTGTCGGCAAAGCCGTCGCTCTTACCGATGGCAAGGCGGGAACCGTGGAAAACGTCTGGCTTGACGAATTCCACGGTCTGCGCATTGCGATCAGGGGCCACGAAGGCAAGTGGCCGGTCTCGACCATCAAGATGGCCGAGCAATGATCGTTGCTGCGGCCGGAACAGGCAAATCCGGGAAAGAGCCGAGGCTAGTGTTCCGGTTCCGAGGTTCGCATGACCTTGCCGCACGCACTATTACGAGCGTCGGAACCAAGCAACTCTCTGGTTTAGTGTGGCTCTGGATTTGATTCCGCCACACACTAGCCAGCCCCGGTTGAAGGCGAGGTCGCCCGTCCCTCCTCGCTCGAGACGGGCAGCACGACGGAAGCGCGTTCGATCGGGAACGCCGGCAGGTTGACCACCGGGGACAGGCGGTGGCTGTCGCGTTCGAACAGCATGCGGCGCTCGAAATAGCTCGAACGCAGGAACGGGTACCGGGCGAACACCTTCTCGCGCATGGCGGGGAAGTCGATCGCCATCAGACAGATCGGCTTGGTCAGGGTCGGGTAAGCGCGCGCCGGCGAGATCGTATGCAGGAAGACGCGCTTGTAGAACGCCTGATGTTCGGTTCGAACCGAAGCCAGGCCCATGTCGGCGCGGAAGTATTCGCAGGCCACATAAGCGAGCCGCAGCGTCATGTAGGGCAATTCCGGAATGCGCTTGGCCCGCGCCGGATCGGCGACGAAACGCGTGGGGTCAACCATGACCTTCCCCTTCGCAAGCTCCGGACCCAGGATTTCCGGAAAGACGCTCATCGACGGCGTATCAGGCCATTCCGGCGAGGCGACGCTGATGCGCAGCGAACTTGAAAGCACGCCGTCAAAATAGACGCCGAAGATCCAGGAATTTGGCAGGTCGTCGAAACGATCGCTGACCTTGCGTTCGCGATTGGGTTCGATCGCACCTTCGTTGAAATAGGCGCGATAGCGAAGACGATAGATCTCGTCCCTCTCCTCCTCGGTTTCCGCGAGGCGGTAATCGACTTGATCAAGTAGTTCGATTTTACGCTCTGGAGGCCGGCTTCTTAACTCTGGAATCGAACTCACTTGCCCCCCACGCACCCAACTTAGCCCCACACAATCGGAAGGTTAATGGTTTCCTACCGCAACTGCAAAACAATCGAGGCGTTAGGGTTAATCGCAGCAAGTAAACAAGATTTGTTTTTTGGGCGGGGAATAAATCAGCATGAGGGGGGACGAGGCCGCTCGGGCCAGAATGATTTTCAGGCGATGGACCGGCTGGACGCCGGCTGGTCCTCGTCGGTCCGGCGACCGTGCGAGGCGTTCAGGAGCTGGCGGATTCGCATGGCCGGAACCGGGCGGCTGAACAGGTATCCTTGCGCTTCGGTCACGGTGCCGTCGGCGTTGACCAGCTCCAGCTGCTCATTGGTCTCGATGCCTTCGACCACCACCGACATGCCAAGATCGGCACTGAGCCGCGCCACGCCGCGCAACAGGCGCAGCGGACGATCGGTGTCGATTCCTTCCAGGAACGAGCGATCGATCTTCACCTTCTGCAGCGGGAAATTATGCAGATAGCTGAGGCTCGAATAGCCGGTGCCGAAGTCGTCGAGCGAAATGCGCACGCCCAGCTCGCGCAATTGCGCAAGCACGTCATGGGTCATTTGCGTGTTGCGCAACAAGGTCGATTCGGTAATCTCGATTTCGAGGCGATGCGCAGGCAATCCGGAAACGTCGAGCGCGTAACGGACCTCGCCCAACACGTCGCGCTGATGGAATTGCTGCGGGGAGAAATTGACCGCGACACTGACGCCTTCCGGCCACTGCATGCATTCCATGCACGCCCGACGCAGGATCCAGCGACCGAGGTCGACGATCATTCCCATGTCCTCGGCGACCGGAATGATATCGATCGGCGAGACCGTGCCGCGCACTGGATGATTCCAGCGCAGCAGCGCTTCGCAGGTCGATATCCGCCCCGATTTGAGATTGACGAGCGGCTGAAAGAACAGCTCGAACTCCTCGTTCGCCAGTGCCTTGCGCAGGTCGAGCTCCAGGATGCGTCGCGCCTCGACGGTTTGCGCCATTTCGTCGCGGAAGAAACAGAAAGTGCCACGGCCGTCGGCTTTCGCCCGGTACAACGCCATGTCGGCATTCTTCAACAGCGTGTCGGCGCTGACCCCTTTCGGTTCGGTCATCGCGATGCCGACGCTGGCGCCGATCTCGACGAGATGATTGTCGATCTTGTAGCGTTCGCTCAGGTGATCGACGATGCGGCGGGCAAGGCTTGCGGCCTCGTCTGACGATTTGATGTTTTGCTGAAAGACCACGAATTCGTCGCCGCCGAACCGCGCCACGAAATCCTCCGGGCGCAGCATGGTGCGCAGTCGCTCAGCGACCGCGCACAGGAGTTGGTCGCCACAGGGATGGCCCAATGTATCGTTGACCTGCTTGAACTGGTCGAGATCGATGAACAACAGAGCCGACAATTGCGTGGCATTGTGTGGAGCGGCCAGCAGATGCTCGATTTCGTCGCGAAAATTGACGCGGTTGGGAAGACATGTCAGCTCGTCGAAACGCGCCAGATGCGTGATCCTGGCCTCTGCATTGCGGCGTTCGGTGATGTCCTCGAGCAGCACGACTGCGCCGCCGCCGGCCATCGGCTGGAACGTCCAGGACAACGAGCGACCACTGCCCACGTCGGGATCGGTGGTGATGATGTCCTTTGCCTGCGAATTCTCGATTTCGGCAAGTATGATCCGTCCGCTCGCGTCCGATACGGACCCCGCCTCGATACAGGCCTCGACAATGTCGGATGCGCTCGCGCCGCTATGGACGAGCTCGTCCGGCAGCTTCATCATCGAGCTGAAGCGGTGATTCATCACCGCAAGGCGTTCGTCGGCGGTGAACATGCAAAGGCCGTGCGGCATGTTGTTCAGCGCGGTATCGAACTGGCCGGCAAGCGCCGCTTCGCGCTCCCTTGCCATCCATGCATTGAGGTAGATGCGCTGGAGGCTGGTGGTGATGCTCTGGATCGCGACGAAGAAAACGAGGCTCAACAGCGCCAGCGCGAAATGATAGATCCCGCCGACGAACATCAGCGTCGCGATCAAGGGCCCGCAGGCCAGCACCAGCATGACGTGAAAAATCCGCGGCCGGCCGAAGGTTCGGCCCACGCCCGCGGAGGTATAGGCCACTACCGTCGTGATACAGAGCATGTGCGCGGCCGAATCCGAGGTGCGCAACAGAACCACGCAGACCCACAGACCGAGCACGAAGCCGTAGGCGTAGGCGCCGAGCTTGTAGCGCTCTTCCCAGATCACCGCTTCGGTGGTGGTGAGTGGAGAATTGCGCTTCTTGTATCGGTACATCTGCAGCGCACGCGCCACGCCGACCACGATGAACAGCGGCACGCACAGCCAGCTCAGAATATCGCCGGTGACGCCCGCGATGACGGAACCGGCGATCGCAGGCCCGAACGCACCGAAAACCATCGGCGCGGGATTCATGAACAGCGAATCCACCAGCGCCGCATTGATCGCCGGTGACATTTTCTGATCGGGCTCTGTCGGGTGCTTCGCCAGTTGCATCGTGCACACGCGTCCTCTGCGGACGAAGTCTTAACCCACCGCTGATGAAGTCTTTCTGAGGGAACATCGTTACCGGGGCGTTGTCGCTGGTCCGGAAAAACGAGAATCTGCCCGCTAAATCAGCAGGCTAGGCAAGATTTGCCGCCGCTCATGACGGAGGCATCCGGAAAATGCGAGGCAAATCTTACGAAAGCAGCGGCGACCACGCCGGATCGGACGCGAATCCGGGGGTTGGGACCCGCTGTTCGAACCGTCCGGAAATATCCACTGTGTAGAGCGACGGGCCGCTATTGCCGCCGGGATCGCGGAAGAACATCACGACGCGCCCGTTCGGAGCGAAGGTTGGTCCTTCGTTGTGGAAGCCGGAGGTGAGAATTCGCTCGCCTGAGCCATCGGGCTTCATGATTCCGATCGAGAACTGTCCGCCGCCCTGCTTAGTGAAAGCAATGTAGTCGCCGCGTGGCGACCACACCGGCGTCGAGTACGTGCCGTTGGTGGTCTGGTCGAAGGAGATGCGTTGAGCAGGGCCGCCGGTCGCCGGCATCACGTAGATCTGGGGCTTTCCGCCGCGATCGGATTCGAAGCAGATGCGACTTCCGTCGGGCGAATAGGACGGCGCGGTATCGATCGCCGGTGTATCGGTCAAGCGCGTGGTCGATTTCGACCGCAGATCCATCACGAACAGGTTGGAATTGCCGCCCTGCTGCAGGCTCATGATCACCCTTTGGCCGTCAGGCGAAAAACGCGGCGAGAAGGTCATGCCGGGAAAATTGCCGACGATCTCGCGCTGGCCGGTCTCGATGTTGAGCAGATAGACCCGCGGATCACCCTGGCCGAATTCCATATAGGTGATTTCCTGCGTGCTCGGCGAGAAGCGCGGGGTGAGAACCAGATCGTTGCCGCGCGTCAGGTAGCGGACGTTGGCGCCGTCCTGATCCATCAGCGCGAGCCGCTTGACGCGGCGCTCCTTGGCACCGGTCTCGTCGACGAAAACCACGCGGGTGTCGAAATATCCCTTCTCGCCGGTCAAGCGCTCATAGACCTGGTCCGAGATGATGTGCCCGATCCGCCGCCAATTCTCGGGTTGGGTGACATACTGCTGACCGGCCAGTTGCTGGCCGGTGGCGACATCCCAAAGACGGAATCTGGCCTCGATGCGCCCGTCCGCCTGGCGGGTCATGCGGCCCGTTAACAGCGCCTGCGCGCTGATGGTCCGCCAATTCTGGAACTGCGGTAGTGCGTCGATATTGACGATCTTCTCGATATAGGCCGCCTGATCGATCGGCGCGAACAGCCCGCTGCGCTTGAGGTTGTTGGTGATGACCTGCGTGACGCCGATGCTGACCTCGCCATCGGAAGGCGTACCGGCAACGAAATTGGGAAGCGCGATTGGCAACGGGACAAACTCGCCCTCCGGAATCTGAACGCGCTTTTGTGCCAGGGCCTGCGGAGCGCCTGCGAGCATGCCAAGGGAAGCCATCCCGCTAAGAAGATGGCGGCGGCTCAGGCGGAGTGAGGACTGGCGCGATAGGTCTGTGTCGGTCATTGGTTGGGGCTTCATTCCATTACAGAGATCGCCGAAAGCATCGGTCTTTTAGATCTTTCGTTCGGTGAATACCGGCGTGAAATATCTCCACTCATCGAAATACGCCGCCGGCAGGTTATACGGCTGGCATTCGATGATCGCGCGCAGGGCGCTCTCCTGGTAGACGCGCAGGTAAGGCGTCGCCGGCGTGCCTTCAGGAACCGGCATGCCTTCAAGCGTGCCGTCACGCTTGAGCCGGATCGTGAAAGCGGCCTCGGGGTTCTGGCTCTCGATGCCGCCATAGGGCTTTTTCCAGCAGCGCTCGACCTGCGCCTTGAACAGCGAGCCCCAGGTGGCCGAATTGTCCGCGGCCCTGCCCTTGGCGAGGCCAAGCGCTGCATTGGAATTGAGCGTTTCGCCGGTCGTGGCCTGGCGCGACGGATCGCGCTTGTCGAGGAGAGCTGCAATCTTCGACTGGTCGAAGGTGCGCTCCTTCGGCTTTTGTTGCGGCTGCGGCGGGGTTGCGGCCTGTACTGGCGGCTTCGGCTTCTTCTCTTCCTTCTTCAAGGCTTCCGCGATCGGATCGACTTGAGGCGGCTCCGGCTTTTTCTCGACCGGCTTCGGCTCTTCCTTGGGCTTGGCTTCGGCGACTGGCTTCGGCGGTTCGGGCTTGTTCTCGACCGGCTTTTCCACGGGCTTTGGTTGCGGCGGCGGCGCGGTGTCGGTGACCACCGGTGCCTTTTCCGTGATCTTGCCGACCGCGTCCTCGACAGGCTTGGCCTCGGCCACCTTCTCAGCCATCGGCTTCGGATTTTCCTTTTTGCCGGTCTTCATGCCGGCCATCACATGGGCGAGCTGGTCGGAGGAGATAATATCGACGGGCAAGGACTCTTCCGGGTTCGATTCGAATACCCTTGAGGAGAATGACACCAGCCCCCACCCGATCACGACGACGTGCAGGATCACAGACGCGACCAGTGTCTTGTCGACCTTCACGCTTCTAGGACCCCTGCTCCACTTCCGTGACCAGCGCCAGCCGCTTGAACCCCGCGCCGGACAGTTTGCCCATCACGCGCGCCACCGTTCCGTAGTCCGCCTTCTTGTCCGCCCGCATGAATATACGCTCGTCGAGGCCGCCGCGGGCGTCGGTGATCGCCTTTAATTTCGGCACCAGATCGTTCATCGAGACTTCGGTATCATTGATGAATACCCGCCCCTTGGGGTCGACCGAAAGCTGCAACGGCGTCTTGTCCTGCTCCAGGCTCTTGGCCTGGGTCTGCGGCAGGTCGAGCGGGACGCCGACCGTCAACAGCGGCGCCGAGACCATGAAAATGATCAGGAGCACCAGCATCACGTCCACCATCGGCGTGACGTTGATTTCCGCCATCACGGCGCGCCGCCGGCCTCGCCGTCCGCCGCCCGGCGAGCCTGCCATGTTCATCGCCATGTTCTGGTGCTCACCCTAGTGCCCACTTTCCGAAGTTCGTATTGCACCTCAGCGCCCCCCTTTCACGAACTTCGGAAAGTCATGGGCACTAGCAAACTTTCAGTTCTAGTGCCGCTTTCTATTTGAAGTTCCTGAATGAATTCGCCACTTGTGCGCAGGAACTTCAAATAGGCGGCACTAGGCCTCACACTATCCCGATCTCGACCCTCACGCACGCTCGTCGATCTGGCGTGACAGGATGGCCGAGAACTCGTCCGCGAACCCCTCCAGGCGCTGGGCCTGCCGATTCACCTCGGAAGTGAATTTATTATAGAAGATTGTTGCCGGAATGGCGGCGATTAGACCGATTGCGGTAGCAAAAAGCGCTTCCGCAATGCCCGGCGCCACCACCGCCAGCGAAGTATTTTTCGACGCGGCGATCGACTGGAAGCTCGACATGATGCCCCAAACCGTCCCGAACAGGCCGACAAAGGGGCCTGCCGAGCCGACGGTCGCGAGCACCAGAAGCCGGCGTTCCAGCCGTTCGATCTCGCGCGCGATCGAGACGTTCATGACCTTTTCGATTCGCATCTGAAGGCCGCCGAGGGACCGCGCCTGGCTTTCGAATGACCGCTTCCACTCGCGCATCGCCGCCACGAAACACGCCGCCATCGACTGCGTCGGCTTGGCCGAAAGCGCGCGATAGAGTTCTTCGATCGATTGTCCCGACCAGAAGGCCTGCTCGAAGCGATCCATGGCGCGCTTGGTGCGCGAATAAAGCAGGATCTTGTCAATGGCGATTGCCCATACCCACACCGAGCAGGAGAGCAGTCCCAGCATGACCGCCTTCACGATCCAATGAGCCTGCCAAAACAGGGCGATCAGCGAAACGTCAGCGTTCGGGAGCGGCAAGGCGGACTGCGCCACGTCAGCCGGATTCATAAGCGATGTCCTCTCAACGCAAGTGTCCCAAATCCTTTCGGCTGCCAGAACGCTTCTGGTACGATGGCTGCCGGTTCTACGGCCGCGGTAAATGCGCGGCGGTAAGCGCCAGCGCGTAAGCCGTAATGCGTCGCATGGGAGGCCCGTCCAAAAGCCGAGGCTTGCATCCCCTGCCAACGTGTCAAAACGAGGGCTATCGGCGCGTCCTTACGCCTCTCACCAGACGCCGATCGTGGTTAACACCCGGTTACCAAAGGAGATTTTGACCGGCCCATTCCGGCGGGATGGCCGTTTGGCAGACCAATGGACCCCCCAGGGCCGCAAATCAAAGCCGCCCGCCTGCTTTCGCAAACGGGCGGCTCTGTCGCCGTCAGGAACGTTGGGGCACTACGCCTTCAGGCTAATCCCAAAACCTCAGGCTTGAGGCTGGCCATCGGAGGGCGGGTTCGGTCGGGAGCGATGCTGCGCCATGAAGAGATCGAACTCTTCCTTGTCCTTGGCGTGGCGCAGCCGATCGAGGAATTCACGAAACTCCTTCTGCTCTTCCTCCAGCCGCCGCAGCGTCTCCATACGGTATTCGTCGAAGGCACGGTTGCCGCTTGAAGGCTGACCGAACGGGAAACCACCGCGCTCCATGCGGTTGCGCATCCGCTCCATCTTGTACTGCATCCGCTCCATCTTGTTCCCCCAGCGCTCGTGACTCCAGCAACCCATTTTTCTGCTCCCGAGTGTGAAAAAGAGAAGGGCAAGGCCAATCGGCCACCAGATCAGGAAACCCAGCACGGTCACGACAATCCAGCCGGGGTGCCATGGCGTATCGAACATATGGGGGCGGTAGGGCTCCTGAACGGGGCCGCGCCATCGATTGACATCTGCGGTGTAGGCCATTTCCCTCTCCATCACGGCAATGCGCAGTTGTGAATGTAAATAACATTTACATAGCTAAACCATCCCGGATTTTTGTCAAGCCGCCTGCCACCCCGCCCCGCGAATTTATTTTGGGGTTCCCCAAGGCCCGCCAGGTTTGCCGGACGGCCTGTTGTCCGCCGTCCCTTGGGTTGCAGACCTGCGGTCAGTTGGAAAGCCGAGCCCGCGCAGATAAATCAGCACCTCCGCTTCCAGCAATTCCTCTGCTGACATCGGCAGCTTGCGGCGTGCCGCATCACCGCGCCCAAACAGCGAGGCGACGCCGTGCGACATCGACCAGATATGCAGCGCCATCATCAACGCTGGCGGCCGCGGCATGTTGGGCGGCGCCAGCGCCGCGAGCCGCTCGGCCGCGGCTCTGATCACGGCAAAAGCGCGTTCAGCGGCTGCCTGCAGGTTCGCATTGACGTCGACGGGAAGCCCGGATTCGAACATCGCCGAATAGAACGCGGGCTCCTCGCGCGCAAAGGCGAGATAGGCCTTGCCGACCCGTTCGAACGCCGTGACGGTGTCCGGACGGCCGTCATCCCAGGCCTGGGACAGAGCGGACTCGAATTGCTCGAAGCCGCGCTGGGCGATGCTTGAGAGCAGCTCGTCGCGATCGCGAAAGTGCCGGTACGGCGCCGCCGGGCTGACGCCCGCCATGCGCGCGGCGTCGGCGAAGGTGAATCCGGCCGCGCCTTTTTCCGCAATCAGGCCGAGCGCCGCCTGAAGCAGAGCCTCTTTCAGATTGCCATGATGGTAGCCGCGCTCGGCGCGGCCCTGTTCCTTGCGCCAACTCATGTAAAGGACTTTTACATGAGCGGGCCGCCCCTGTCATGCACCGAGCGGCGAATCACAGGGTTAATGAGGGGCCGATCTCTGAACGTTCGGCCCCCTCTCAGCAGCTGAAATTGCGCCATAGTGGAGTTGATTTGACGTTCCTGTAACGCACTAGCGCCAAGACTGACAGGAACGTCAAATCCGCCACACTAACCGCCCGGAATCGGAAGAACCGGCATGATCTCGATGGTCTCGCCCGGAAAGATCGAAAAATGCGGATGACCCTCGAACATCTTCGCGGCCGCTTCATGCGAGGGCGCACGAACGACTGTAAAAGCCGTGAGCAGGTTGGTGAAATCGGCAACCCCTTGCGAATCGACCTTCTTGGTCTTTCCGAGCGGTCCACCCATCTGCAGGATGGCACCCTGGTGCTTCTCGACCCAGGCCTTCCAGGCCGCCATGCCCTGTTGCGCCCTGGTGTTGCGCTCCGCTTCGGCAAGCGCGTTCCAGGCAGCCATTTTTGCGCTGTTCTTGCCGCCGGTGAAGACAGCGAGGAAGGTGTCATTGGTGCTCATCGGATTTCCTTTTTTGCAATTCGTGGGTTGAAATAAGAAATTGAATCAGCGTGCGCGTTGTCCGCGCTGCAACTCGGCAAACCCTGCCGCCGCCTCCTGGATGTCGGGCGTGAAGTCCGCCATCTCCTGCACCTGCCGGATTTCGATGATCTCGTTATTCGAGGCCGGGCAGCGTTTCGCCCACGCGATCGCCTCCTGCAGCGATTTGACGTCAATCATCCAGTATCCGCCCAATACTTCCTTGGATTCGGCAAACGGCCCGTCAGTCACGACCGGCTTGCCGCCCTCGAACGAAACCCGCGCCCCCATGGAGGGCGGGTGCAGCCCGTCCAGCGTGATCAGCACCCCGGCCTCTTTGAGCGCTTCGTTGTATTTCATCATCGCGGCCACGGCGTCCGCAGGCGGCATGGCGCCCGGCGCGGCGGTCTCGTAACCTCTCGGGATCATCAGCATCATGAATCGCATTCCGTTCTCCGTTTCCTTGACTTGCTTCGAGCCCCGGCTAGTGCCCACTTTCCGAAGTGCGTGCTACACCTCAGCGTCCACTTTCACGAACTTCGGAAAGTCATGGGCGCCAGCAAATCCATGATTCTAGTACCGCTTTTCCATTTGAAGTCCCTGGATGGAATTCGCCGCTTGTAATGCAGGAACTTCAAATGGACGGCACTAGCCGGCGCTCTCAAGGAAGACGAACAGGGATTTGCGGCGCCGACATGCCCTTTGAAATTATTTCGGAGGTAAAGGCCGCCTCGTCCGGCAACGACCGCGACCGGATTACCGGCTTTTGGCGATGGAAGCGGCTCAATTCGCCACAAGCTGGTTCACCGAATTCCAGAAATCGGTAATCGTGCGTGGCGGCTGCGGCGAATCCATCAGCCGCTGGGTGAGCAGAATGCCGGTGAGCTGTGAGCGCGGGTCCGAATACCAGGATGTTCCATAGCCGCCATCCCATCCGAAGCGCCCCTGCGCGTCATCGCGCTCGTTCATGCCTCGGAAGACCGACATTCCAAAGCCCCATCCCCGGGTGGCGCCGAGGAACAATTGCGATTCCCGTTTTTCATCTGCCGAGATGTGGTTTTTCGTCATCAGCTCCACGGATGGCCGTGACAGGATGCGTTCGTTTCCGAGAGTGCCGCCGTTAAGCATCATTTGCGCGAAGGCGTTGAAGTCCTCCGCAGTCGAGACCAGACCGGCGGCGCCATTCTCGAAGACGGGCGAGCTTGAAAATCGGCCCTGGTCCGGAAGATCGAAAACCGTCAGTTGCCTGGTCGCGTGATGGCGGCCGTACGCGGTCGCAAACCTGTGCTGCTTGTCCCTGGACACGAAGAAGGCGGTGTCCGTCATGCGCAGCGGCGCAAAGATGCGATCGCGCAGAAATTCGCCGAACGTCACGCCGGCCACGCGCGCGATCAGGACGCTGAGGATCTCCGATCCAGCGTTGTAAAGCCAGCGCTCGCCCGGCTGAAAGACCAGCGGCAGCGTGCCGTAACGCCGCATCAATTCGTCCGGCGGAAACGAGGGAAATACCGGTCCCGGCGCAAAGCCCGCTTCCGCGATCGCCCGCTGGATCGGGTAGCGATCGGGAAAAACCGGGATCATGCCGTGGCCGCAGCGGAACGTGAGCAGGTCGCGCAGCGTAATCGCGCGCTTCGCCGGCACTGTGTCAAAAATCGGCGCACCCAATCGGCGCAGCACCTTCCGATCGGCGAGTTCCGGCAGCCATCGATCGACGGGGTCGTCGAGCTGCAGTTTGCCTTCTTCGACGAGGATCATGGCCGCCGCCGCGGTGACCGGCTTGGTCATCGAGGTGATGCGGAAAATCGTGTCGCGCGCCATCAGCGGACCATCGAAGGCGACGCGACCGATCGCATCGACATGGATTTCGCCGCGGCTACTGACCAGCGTTACCAGCCCCGGCACCTCGCCGCGCTCGACATGGCCGGCCATGACGTCGTGCATTTGACCCAGTCGTTTTTTCGAGAATAGGCTCTCGCCAGTTGTGGGCATCGTTCCTCCCCCGGGGGACATCAGAAGTCGCAATTCATGTTGTGGCATTAGGCTGTTTTTGGCGTGAAAGTACAGCGCTGACAAATCAGTTGATTCGTTGGCGCAGAAAAGTGCCATTTTGATAGGTGGCGCCGAAATAGACATCGATGCGCCTGATCCTGTCGCCTTCGAAGGTGAAGAACTCGGTGTTGCGAAAGCTTCTCCCCTCCTTTGCAACGCATCGGTAGGTCACGAACGCACCATTGCCTTCGACAAAGATGCGTTCCAGCTCCTGCCGCCCGATCCAGCCGCTGTCCCTGAAGCACCGCGCGAAATAGGTGCGCTTGTCGATTTCGTCGTCATAGGGACTGGTGAAACGGAAATCATCGGTAAAGGCATCCTCGATCGCCTTGCGGTCGTTCGCGAGATAGGCGGCAAAAAGCGCGCGAATGATTTCAGACTTGTCGCGTCCGGGCATGGAAGATGCTCCCGTCGTTACATTGGCGAGGAAGGGTGGAAACTTCACGCACCATCCCATCGGCGCACCGGGGCCGACGCGCCTTCAAACCTCGCCTCGCGGCGCGCGGCATCGGCTTTGCCGAATGGCTTCCTTCGGTATCCGCGTCAATGGAAATTCTTCATCTTGCGCACGTGATGGAACCTTGCCGCTCGATACGCTGTTGATATTCTGCTGCGGTAACACCTGCTCAACGATATCGACATGAACCGAACGGCCATCCTCAGGACGATCCGGCTTGCGGCAATGACGTGCGCGTTGGCCACAGCTCCCGCGCAAGCCGAGGTACGCATCCTGCAGAGTCCGGGTGGACAGGTCGGACCATTCCTCGACCTGTTCGAGCAGGTGCGCGACTCCGGCGAGCGCGTCGTGATCGACGGCCCGTGCCTTTCGGCCTGCACCCTGGTGCTGAGCATGGTGCCGAGCAATCGCATCTGCGTGACGCGACGGGCGGTGTTCGGATTCCATGCCGCGCGGTCGATCGACCGGCGCGGCCGCACCTATGCCGAGCCGGAAGCTTCCCAGATCGTGCTTCAGACCTACCCGGCCGGAGTGAGGAACTGGATTCGCAGCCGCGGCGGATTGACCTCACGGCTGCTGCTGTTGCGTGGACGCGAACTCGCCGCGCTTTATCCAACCTGCCGGTGAGCGCGATCAGCGCGATCGAGGCGATCAACCCTCGCTCGGACTGAACACCATCCAGGGGATGCCGAACTGATCGACGCACATGCCGAATCCCTTGGCGAAGAAAGTCTTGCCGAAAGGCATATTGACACTGCCGCCCTCCGACAATGCCTTGAACTTGCGCTCGGCGTCGAGCGGATCCTTGACCGTCAGTGACACCGAAAAGCCCTGCGGCTTCCTGAAATGATCTGGAGGGGTGTCGGAGGCCATCAATACCTGGCCGTCGATCGAAATCCGGCCATGCATGATATTCTTCTTCCGCTCGGGGGAAGAGGCCATCTCCGGGGGGCCGTCCTCGTTTCGCAATAGCATTTCGATTTTGGCGCCGAGCGCTTTTTCGTAGAACTTGAATGCGGCTTCGCAATTGCTGTCGAAATAAAGATAGGGATTGATCTGCATCATCTGCTCCTCGTTATCGTGAGTGTTAGGTGTTGCGTCTATTTCTCGACAAGCCGCTTCAGATTGGCGAGACCGGCTTCGAAATCCCTGCCGATCATTTTGTCCAGATTCATGAACACCTGCATTATTCTGGACATGAGCGGCGCCGGTCCATGCATGACCCAGATGATGTTGGTCGTGGATGCGTCGCGTTCTGGCACAAAATTGAACTCCGCGGTGTTGTGGCCTTCGAACGGCTTGAAGAAGTCGAGCTTAATCACGATTTTTGACGGCGAGGTGGCATCGAGAATTTCCATGCGGCCGGAACCGACATTCTTGTTGCCCTCCCATGCATAAACGGCGCCGTTGCCGCTTTCCGCGCCGCTATAGCTCCGCTTCATCGCGGGATCCCTGTTCTCCCAGGGCGACCAGCTTGTCCATTGATGAAAGTTGCTGATCAGCGGGAAGATCTTTTCCGCCGGCGCGCTCACGAGCGCCGTGCGCCGGACGCTGAAACTATCCGGCTTGGTCATGGCGAGGACGAGTATGATTGCGATCGCGATCGCAAGCACGGCGGCGATGATGGCGAGGATTTGAAGCATGATTTGCCGCTCCTTCAGGGTGTGAGCCGGGCGAACCAGGCTTTTAGCGGAAATAAGGCGCGCATGCCCGTGTCACGGAACCAGGGTCCACCCCACACCATCAGGAGGCTGACCACTTCGATATATTGCGGATTCATCTCGCGTCCCCTCTTCAACTACCCTTTCTGAGCTGAAGGCGAAATGGCGGGGCGCCGACAGACAAACGAGGACAAATTATTTTTTTGAATCCTTTGTCCCGGGCGTGGCGCTGTCGCGGATCAGCCGATCGAGATGGGTGCGGATGTGGGCGGCTTCGGCGGAGGTATTGGCGAGCGCAATCGCGCGGTCGAATGCGACGCGGGCCTCTTCGTTGCGGCTGAGCTGCATCAACAGCGCGCCGCGCACGCCGAAAAAATGGAAGTAACCGGAAAGCCGTTCCGCCAATGGCTCGATCATTTGCAGGCCGGCCTCGGGCCCGCGTACCTTGGAGACCGCCACCGCACGGTTGAGCGTCACCACGGGCGAGGGCTGCATGATCTCGAGCGCGCCATAGAGCAGGTCGATCTGTGCCCAATCGGTATCTTCGGGTCTTGCGGCGCGCGCGTGAAGGGCCGCGATCGCCGCCTGCACCTGATAAGGCCCGCTGCGGCGATGGCGCATCGCCTTGTCGATCAAGGCAACGCCTTCCGCGATCATCTTCTGATTCCAGAGCGAGCGGTCCTGGTCGTCGAGCAGCACGATCTCACCGTTGACATCGAATCGCGCCGCCGCGCGGGCGTGCTGCAACAACAAAAGCGCAGTCAGGCCCATGATTTCCGGCTCGCTTGGAAACAGCCGAAGCAACAGCCGCGCCAGGCGGATCGCCTCCTCGCAAAGCGGTTTGCGGATTTCGGAAGTTTCGCCGCTTGCGGAATAGCCCTCGTTGAAGATCAGGTAGATCATCGCCGCGACCGCCGCGAGCCGCTCGCTGCGTTCGACTGCGCCGGGCGTTTCGAACGGCACGCCGGCGGAGGCGACGCGCGCCTTGGCGCGGGTGATCCGCTGCTCCATCGCAGCTTCCGAAACCAGAAACGCACGCGCAATCTGCATGACGGTGAGGCCGGAGACGATGCGCAGCGCCAACGCGATCTGCTGCGTCGCCGGCAGGTCCGGATGGCAGCAGATGAAGAGCAACCGCAAAATGTCGTCGCGGTAGTGCGAACCATCGAGACGTTCGGCGAGCTTCTCCTCGGCATCGTCGAGATCGGAAATCAATTCGTCTTCCGGCAAGGCTTCCTGCTTGCGGGAGCGGCGCACTTCGTCGATCGCAACATTGCGGCCCACCATGATCAGCCACGCCGCCGGATCGCGCGGCGGGCCATTTTGCGGCCAGGTCTTCAGTGCCCGCAGGCAGGCATTCTGGAAAGCCTCCTCGGCGGTGTCGAGATTGCGGAAATAGCGGAGCAGCGCGCCGACCGCCTGGGGACGCGCCGACGTCAGCGCGGCATCGATCCAGGCGCTATCGGTCACTTAGTGGGGCCTCCGGGCTGAAACAGGCCGACGGGACGGATCTCGTAGGCGCCACCCGGATTGGCAGCTCCGAGATCGCGCGCCACGCCAATCGCATCGTCGAGATTCTCGCAGTCGACAACATAGAAGCCGAGCAGTTGCTCCTTGGTCTCGGCATAGGGGCCGTCGAGCACGACCGGCGGACCGTCCTTGCGCAGCGTCGTCGCCGCGGTCGTCGGCAACAGCCGGGCGACCGGGCCGAGCCGGCCCGCTTTTTTCAATTTGTCGTGCACGACCGCAAGCTTCGACATGACGGCCGCGTCCTGTTCGCGCGTCCAGGAGCCGACTAGATCCTCGTCGTGGTAGCAAAGGATGGCATAAAGCATCGGCAAGGGTTCCCTTCTTGGCCTAGGACGGTTGAGTATGACCCCTCCCGACGGGAATTAAGGAAATATTTTGTACTGGGAACCCACCCCGGTAAGGTCGTTCGCGGATTCGAAAGAGCGGGAAGGCAAGATTGCGATGAACAAGGCAACGCTCGCCCTGCTCATTCACGGCGGGACCGAAAACTGGTCGCCCGAGCGGTGGAAGCGCCGGTTCGACGAGGTCTGCGGGGATCGACCCGTCTGGCTGCTGCCCGGGGGCCAAGGCGACCCCGCCGCGGTTCACTATGCCGCGGTCTGGAAGCCGGCGCCCGGCGAACTCGCCGCCTTCCCCAACCTGCGCGTCATCTTCAACCTCGGCGCCGGGGTCGACGCGTTGATGGCCGACAAATCGTTGCCAAAAGTACCGCTGGTTCGCGTCGCGGTCGGCGATCTCACGCGTCGAATGACGGAATATGTCGTGCTGCATGTATTGATGCATCACCGGCAGGAACTTTACTTGCGCGCCAGCCAACGCGAAAAACGGTGGGCGCCGAAATATCAATGGCCGGCCGGCGCGATTTCGGTCGGCATCATGGGTCTTGGCACGCTCGGTACCGACGCGGCGGACGCGTTGAGGCGGATCGGCTTTCGCGTTGCGGGCTGGAGCAACAGCCCGAAGACGATTGCCGGCGTCGAATGCTTTCACGGCAAAGCGCAGATCGATGCGTTTCTGCGCCAGACCGACATTCTCGTCTGCCTGTTACCGTTGACACCGGACACGCGGGGGATCCTCAACCGCGAGCTGTTTGCGAAGTTGAGCCGCTCAAGTCCGATGGGAGCGCCGGTCGTGATCAATGCCGGTCGGGGCGGCTTGCAGAACGAAGCCGACATTCTTGCTTGCCTCGATGACGGCACGCTCGGCGCCGTCTCGCTCGATGTCTACGCCGCCGAGCCGCTTCAGCCCGAGAGCCCGTTCTGGACCCATCCGAAGGTCGTGCTGACGCCCCACAACGCCGCCGACACCGACCCCGACGAAATCTCGCGCTATGTCGCGCGCCAGATCGCGCGCTTTGAAGCAGGCCAGACACTTGAGAACGTCGTCGATCCCGCACGTGGCTACTAGCCTCTCCAGACCGGGGAGAGGTTAGTCGAGCCTGCTGACAAAGCGATTCAAACAAAGCTCCTCGCTTAGCCTTTCTCACCACACATCACATCGATCGCGCCCTTTGCCATCGCCTCCAGTTCCTTGCGCGGCACGCGTGCCCGCGCCCGGATGGCCATGGAATGCATGGTCGCTGATGCGATCTGGGCGAGCACCGCCGGATCGGTCGACGCAGGCAACTCGCCTTTTTCGCTGGCAAGGCGGAAGCAGCGCGCGAACGCCTTGTCGAGTTCGAAAAATCCCTCCAGCACCATGGCGCGGATTTGCGGATCACCGACTGCTTCTGACGCCGCGGTCATCACCGTGAAGCAACCGCGCGGCCCGGCTTCACCGGAGAGATAGATGTCGAGCGCTATCGAATAGATTCGCTCAAGCCGTTTGCGGATCGGCATTTCAATCCGAAACACATCGATCATCGCGGCTCGCGCATCGTCACGATAACGCTGGTAGCTCTTGATATAGAGTTCGCGCTTGTCGCCGAAAGCGCCATAGAGGCTCGGACGATTCATCCCGGTGGCTGCGCTGAGATCGTCGAGCGAAGTCGCGGCGAAGCCATCCCGCCGGAACAGGTCAAGCGCCTTGCCAAGCGCGACCTCCGGCTGATAGGCGCGCGGCCGACCGCGGCGCCCGCGCGAAGGCGATGGCGCATCAGGCTTGGACAGCAGTTCTCGTCTTTTTTGTACCATCTTGCAAAAAATTCCTTGACGCAAGTTATTTTGTGCGAAACAGTATAAAAATAACTTCACCGTCAATCAAGCCCAAACGCCAGGGAGATGCGCATGGACCTGTATTTCTCACCGCTTGCCTGTTCGATGGCCACGAGGATCGCGCTCAACGAGGCCGGTGCCAGAGCCAACTATCTCGAGGTCGATCCCAGAACCAAACTGGTACAGAACGACGGCTCGGATTTTCGGCAGGTGAATCCGCTTGGGTTGGTGCCGACCTTGCGCACCGACGATGGTCAGGTGCTGACCGAGAACGCGGCCATCCTGCAATATGTCGCCGATAGCTTTCCGGGAGCGCGGATTTCCAGTGGACCCGGCATGGAACGCAGCCGGTTGCAGCAATGGCTCTGTTTCATCGGTACCGAGCTGCACAAGGGACTGTTCTCCACCATGCTCGACAGGAAGGCGCCAGCCGAGGTGAAGGCCTACATTCTCTGCAAAGGCCTTTCCCGGCTCGACCATCTCGACAACTATCTCAAGGGTCGCGAATTCCTGCTCGACCATTTCACCGTCGCGGACGCCTATCTCGTCACCGCCATCAACTGGAGCTTTGCGACGCCGCAAATCGAACTGACGAAATGGCCCGCCGTGAAGGCCTATTACGAGCGGCTTCGCGCGCGCCCGAGCGTCGCGAGAGCGATCGCCGAAGAGCTCGAGCTGTACAAGGCCGAAGTCGCGCGCCACAGGACGGCCGCCTGATGATTGTCGTTCCGGCGGGCGCCCTTGCGGATCAGAACGGGCTGTCGCTCAGGCCAGGCACATCCGCCGGGCGCGGCCCCGGCGCGCTCCAGTGAAAGCGACGATCCTTTTCGGCGATGTCGATGTCGTTGATGCTGGCTTCACGCCGGCGCATGAGGCCATGCTCGTCGAACTCCCATTGCTCGTTGCCGTAAGAGCGGTGCCACTGCCCGGCATTGTCGTGCCATTCGTATTGAAAGCGAACCGCGATGCGGTTGCCGTCGAACGCCCAGAGATCCTTGATCAGGCGATAATCGAGTTCCTTCGCCCATTTGCGCTTGAGAAACGCCACGATCGCAGCGCGGCCCTGAAAAAATTCGGAGCGATTGCGCCAGCGGCTGTCCTCGGTGTAGGCGAGCGCGACCCGCTCCGGGTCGCGTGAATTCCAGGCGTCCTCCGCCATGCGGGCCTTCTGCGCGGCAGTCTCTTTGGTGAAAGGCGGAAGCGGTGGGCGCGACATGGTGACCTCGAGGTATCGGTAAGGCGGCCAAGTTTATCCGCAGCGTTCGTAAAGTCGATAGCGCTCTGCCCATCGGCCGATAGCGTCCGCCCATATCACGACCGCTAATCCAGATCGGCCTTCATCAAGTGGCGCAGCCATTTCGGGATCGGCTGTGCCCGCCCCTCGCTGATGAAAGCGACGCGCACCTCGGCCTTGACCAGCACATGATCATTGCGCCGCACTTCCTGCGCCAGCGTGATGGAAGCGCCTTTCACCGCGAGCGGCCAGGTCACCACATCGAGGACGTCGTCCATTCGCGCGGGTTTCAGGAAGTCGATCCTCATCGAACGCACGACGAAAGCGAAGCTCGGCGTTTCCGCCTCCGCTTCCGCAAACAGCGCGTGCTGCTCCGCGCCCATCAGCCGCAGATGGTTGGTGCGGCCGCGCTCCATGAAGCGCAGGTAGTTGGCGTGATACACAATCCCGGAAAAATCGGTGTCCTCGTAGTAAACCCGGACCTGCATGTGATGGCGGCCGTCGCGGATGACGCCGTCGAGATTGATAGGTGTCAATTCCGGCCCCTTGATCACAGGTAAAGGGCACGGTTTTGCGCAAAATCTTATCGCACGCAAGCGCGGCTTGCGCCCGTGACAATTACGATAAGGCTGGAATTTGCTGGGCGAGCCTCACCAGCACGATCTCGGGCGGGACGCCGAGGCGGAACGGCACGATGCTGCAGCCGAGCCCGCCGGAGACGATCACATCGCAGTTGACGTGCGCATGACCATAGGCGAGCCGATTGCCGTAACGCGATGGCACCACCGGCGACCGGCCGAACAGCCGCACCTGGCCGCCATGCGTATGGCCGGAAAGCTGCAACGCGATCCGCGAAGGCACGCGGACCGCGACGTCGGGCTCGTGCGCGAGCAGGACGACCGGCGCATCGTCCGTTACCTTCGCAAGCGTCGCGCCGAGGTCGTCGACGCCGATGCGCCGCACGGGACGGAACCGCTGCGCCGGCAGATAGGCCAGCTGGTCGCCCAGCCCGGCAAGCCAGAACGCGCGGCCTCCTTTCGCAAGCCGCGCCACCTCGTTCTCGTAAACAGGAATGCCCGCGGCCTCGATGGCGCGGCGAGCGATGGTCGTGCCCTGCCCTTCCCGCTGCACGGTGCGGTCATCCCAATAGTCGTGGTTGCCGAGAATGGCGTGCACGCCGAGCGGCGCCTTCAACCCTGCCAGCACACCCGCCCACTCCTCGGCCGGAATTCGGCGCGTGATGTGGTGATGGCCCGCGACATAGTCGCCGAGCAACACGATGATGTCGGGCCTCAGCGCATTGGTGCGACGGACGATCGCTTCAACGTGATCGAGCGACATCCAGGGATCGCAAGCGTGCAAATCGGCGATCGCGGCAATCCTGAGTTCGAGATCGGCCGGCCAGCGCGGCGGCCGGATATCGTAGGAAGTCACGTCGAGCCGCAGCACCGGTTCACCAAAACCATAAGCCGTGGTCGACGTGGTGAGCGCGCCGAGACCACCGACGGACTGGAAGAATTGACGGCGTGAGATCATGAGACGGCCGACTACGGTTTCGCCGCGTTCATGACGGCAGATTGAAGCGGAATTGCGGTATCAGCGGCCGGATGCTTAACGGGTTGGCAGCTTTGAGGCTCGCGCCATCGAGAAGCGAGATGTCAGTCGACATTTGCCGCCGACGTTGTTGCGACGGCAAGCGGCAGGACATGATCGCGCGTCAGCGGCGCGAGATCAACGTCGGGAGGCGCAGCCGGGTCGATCCAGATCGCTTCGTCGATCTCCTGGTTAGGGGTGATCTCGCCGGTCACATCGATCCGGTACAGGCTGGCCTGCACAAAAAACCCCGGCTCATTTGCCGCAACCGCGTTGAACTCGCCGAGCGGCCGGATCGAGGCGGGCACAATTCCGCAGCCGAGTTCCTCCGCGATCTCGCGCGAGAGCGCGGCGATGTCATCTTCGCCGGAATCGCGCTTGCCGCCCGGCTGCATGAAGGTGCGGGTCCCTCGCTTGCGCACGAGCAACACGCGGCCCGTCTCATCAGAGATCAATGCGGCGACGATCTTGATCGTTGCGGTGTCCATCACTCGTCCTCGCCGCCGGTGCCGAACAGGCCGAATTGCGCGGCATCGCGCGTGGGCTCGGCGAGGCCGAGATGGCGGAATGCATGCGAGGTCAACAGCCGCCCGCGCGGAGTGCGCTGAAGATAGCCGCACTGGATCAGGTAGGGCTCGATGATGTCCTCGATGGCGTCGCGTGGCTCGGACAGCGCCGCGGCAAGCGTTTCCACGCCGACCGGACCGCCGCCGTAGTTCAAGGCGATGGTCGAAAGATAACGGCGGTCCATGGCATCCAGGCCGGCAGCGTCGACCTCGAGCGAACTCAGCGCGTGATCGGCAATGGCGCGATCGATCGAGGCCGCATCCGAGGCGGAAGCAAAATCCCGCACCCGCCGCAACAGGCGTCCTGCGATCCGCGGCGTGCCGCGCGCGCGGCGGGCGATCTCGTTGGCGCCGTCGCCCGTCATCCCGATCTGAAGCACGCGAGCACCGCGCCTGACGATCATTTCCAGTTCGTCTTCGCTGTAGAAATTCAGCCGTACCGGAATGCCGAAGCGGTCGCGCAATGGATTGGTCAGGAGGCCCGCGCGCGTGGTGGCGCCGACGAGCGTGAATTTTGCCAATTCGATCTTCACCGAGCGCGCCGCCGGTCCGTCGCCGATGATAAGGTCGAGCTGGAAATCCTCCATCGCTGGATAAAGCACTTCTTCCACCGCAGGGCTCAGGCGATGGATCTCGTCGATGAAGAGCACGTCACGCTCTTCCAGATTGGTGAGAAGGGCGGCGAGATCGCCGGCCTTGGCAATCACAGGTCCCGAAGTGGCACGGAAGCCGACGCCGAGTTCGCGCGCGACGATCTGAGCCAGCGTGGTCTTGCCGAGCCCCGGAGGGCCTACGAACAACACATGATCGAGCGCTTCGCCGCGCTTGCGCGCCGCCTCGATGAAGATGGAGAGGTTCTTGCGCGCCTGCGCCTGGCCCACGAAATCCGACAGAAATTGCGGCCGCAGCGCGGTGTCGCCGGTATCCTCGGTACGGCGTTCGGGCGTGACGATGCGGGAGGGCGGGTTCACTTTGCCAGCTCCTTCAGCCCAAGCCGGATCAGTTGCGAGACTTCCGCGTTTTCACCGGCGCTGCGCGAGGCGGCCGCGATCGCGGCGGCAGCTTGAGGTTGGCCGTAACCGAGATTGACCAGCGCCGAGATCGCATCCGTGACGGGGCGCGGCGCGCGCTCGTTGTCGATCGCGCCGGAAAGACGCACCACAGCCGGATCGACATTGGCAAAGGCCGGCCCCTTGTCCTTCAATTCGGTGACGATACGCTCGGCGACCTTCGGGCCGACGCCCGGCGTGCGCGTCACCGCGGCCTTGTCACGCAGAGCGATCGCGTTCGCGAGATCCGACGGCGGCAACGTTCCGAGCACGGCGAGCGCCACCTTGGCGCCCACGCCCTGCACCGTCTGCAGCAGGCGAAACCATTCGCGCTCGACGTCGCTCTTGAAGCCGAACAGCTTGATCTGATCTTCGCGAACATAAGTTTCGATCGAGAGCACTGCGGCTTCGCCTTGCGCCGGCAGCGCCTGCAGCGTGCGGGCGGAGCAATGCACCTGGTAGCCGACGCCGCCTACGTCGAGGATGACGAAGTCCTCGCCGTAGGAATCGATCAGGCCTTTGAGCTTGCCGATCATAGTGACGACCCGGACAAGGCGAAATTTTCCCGCTCGTCATGCCCGGCCTCGTGCCGGGCATCCACGTCTTTCTTTGCCCATCTCGCAGACGTGGATGGCCGGGCATGGGCGCGCGGCAGCGACGCCGTTCTTCGAACGGCTATGCCCGGCCATGACGGCTGAAACAGACGTCCGCCGATCATACTTCCAGCATCCTCAGGCGCAGTGTGGTGCTGTGGCGATGATGCGCATGCGTCACGGCAATCGCGAGCGCGTCCGCGGCATCGGGGGATTTCGGCTCGGCCTTGGGCAACAGAATCTTCAACATCACCAACACCTGGTTCTTGTCGGCATGGCCAGCGCCGACCACGGTCTTCTTGACCTGGTTCGGCGCATATTCGGCAACCGAAATTCCGAACATCGCCGGCGCCAGCATCGCAACGCCGCGCGCCTGGCCGAGCTTGAGGGTGGCGACGCCGTCCTTGTTCACAAAGGTCTGTTCGACCGCGGCCTCAGCCGGGCGGAAATTGCCGAGCACGGCGGCCAACCCTTCATGGATGGTCAAAAGACGGCTTGCCAGCGGCAGATTTTCCGGTGGCTCGACCGATCCACAGCCGACGTAGGCGAGCCGGTTACCGTCCACCTCGATCACGCCCCAACCCGTGCGGCGAAGCCCGGGATCAATGCCGAGGATGCGGACGGGCGAGCGAATCGGCTGGGAGTTCATGGGGAATCTATACCCCATGGCGGTGTTTCGCGCCTAGCGAGGGCAATTCGCCATCAACGACCGAAGCGCGGAGAAATCGACTTTTTAGGCACCCATCCTGGCAACTAGCGCGTCCGAGACTTCGAAATTGGCGTAGACGTTCTGCACGTCGTCGTGTTCGTTGAGAAGATCGAGCAGCTTCAGGAGCTTTTCGCCGGACTCGTCGTCCACCGACACCGTGTTTTGCGGCTTCCAGATCAGTGCCGCCTTGCGGGGCTCGCCGAACTTCGCCTCCAGCGCCTTGGCGACGTCGCGAAAGGTTTCCTGCGAAGCATAGATTTCATGGCCGCTTTCGCTTGACACGACGTCATCCGCGCCAGCCTCGATCGCCGCCTCCAGCATCGCATCGTCGGAGGCGACCTTGGCGTCGTATTCGATGACGCCGGTGCGGTCGAACATGAAGGCGACCGAGCCGGTTTCGCCGAGATTGCCGCCGGACTTGGTGAAGTAGGAACGGATGTCGGAGGCGGCGCGGTTGCGGTTATCGGTCAGGACTTCGACGATCACGGCGACGCCACCCGGCCCGTAGCCTTCGTAGCGAATCTCGTCGTAGTTCTCGCTATCGCCACCAATCGCCTTCTTGATGGCGCGCTCGATATTGTCCTTGGGCATGTTCTCCTGGCGAGCGGCAATGACGGCAGCGCGCAAGCGCGGGTTCATCGCCGGATCCGGAGTGCCAAGCTTCGCAGCCACCGTGATTTCCCGCGCCAGCTTGCCGAACAGTTTCGACTTCTGGGCATCCTGGCGGCCCTTGCGGTGCATGATGTTCTTGAACTGGGAATGGCCGGCCATGCGTTAACTTTCGGGATTCGTCCGCGACGGTTTTGTTGGAAAGGGCGGCGTTATAGGCCGGTAACTTGGCAAAATCAAAAATTTGGCCCGGTTTTCGGTATGTGGATAGGCCGAACTGCCCACGAATGAGGCAATCGTTAACCCTGATTTCATGACGCGATGGGAGGATGATCGATAACACCCATTTCTGAGAGAACCCATGGCGTTTGGACTACTCCGAAGACGCCCGGCTGAATCGCCCGCGCCAGCGGCCAGGCCGGAGTCGGTGAAGACCGAACCGGCGGTCGAGTTCCCGGTTGCGTCCGACGTCGATTCGGCCCGGCAAATCCTCGAACTGCTCGAACTCGAACTCGGTGGAATGATCCGCCAGCTCGAGCGCGCGGCGAGTTCCGTCGCCGGCGGGGCCGAGGCTACGGCTGCGACCCTTTCCATGATCCGCCAACGCACCGATGCGCTCAGCGGACGAAGCAGCGCCGCGCAAAGCACCGCCAAGATCTTCTCGCAGGCCGCCGACAAGTTCACCCATTCGGCCGAAGACATCGGCTCGCAGGTGCGCGATGCCGGCAAGCTCGCCGATCAGGCCAGCGCCGCGGTGGAGGAAGCGAGCGCCAATGTCGACCGACTGAAGGAGTCCTCGGCGGCGATCGGCAATGTCGTCAATTTGATCGCGCAGATCGCACGACAAACGACACTGCTGGCACTCAACTCGACGATCGAGGCGGCGCGCGCCGGCGCTGCCGGTCGCGGCTTCGCCGTAGTTGCCTCCGAGGTCAAGGCGCTGGCGGTGCAGACCCAGGACGCCACCGAGGAGATCAAGAAGAAAATCGACGCGCTGCAAAGGGACGCGGCGGGCTCGGTCGATGCCGTGCACCGGATCTCGCAGGCCATACAGGCGATCCGGCCGGTATTCGACAAGGTCAACGGTTCGGTGACCGAGCAGAACCAGACCACCGGCCAGATGACCGAGAACGTCGCCACCGCCTCGCACTTCATCGCTTCCGTTGGCGAAAGCGCCATCGAGATCGACAACGCCGCGCGAGAGGCTGAGACCCATGGCGAGCATGTCGCCGGTGCCGGCAAGTCCGTCACCATGCTTGCACAAAAACTCAAATCGCGCTGCGCGGTGCTGCTGGGCAAGGACCTGCACGCGAACCAGCGCAATTACGAGCGGCTGCCGTGCAATCTCAAGATCGAAATAAGGACCGCGCATCGGCCGATTTCCGCATCCGTCTACCAGATTTCCTTGAGCAGCCTCCTGATCGGCGGAGCGGACGCCGACGCGCTGCCGGTTCATCGAACCCTCGATGCCACGATCGAGAGCATCGGCGCCTGCCGCATTCGCACCGGCGAGCGATCAAAGGCAGGGGTTAACGCCGACTTCGAGACAAGGGACGCGGAGTTCGTCGAGAAAATCGAAGACAAGCTGTGGTCGATCCGCGACGAGAACACCGAATTCGTCACCCGCGCCATGGAAGCCGGCGCCGCGCTGACCGGGATTTTCGAAGACGCGGTCGCAAGCGGGGAGATTTCGATCGAAGACATGTTCGACACCGACTATGTCGAGATCGCCGGCACCAACCCGCTGCAGCACCGCACAAAGATCCTCCACTGGGCGGATCGCGCGCTGCCGCCGTTCCAGGAAGCCTTCCTCGCCCGCGACCCGCGGATGGTGTTCTGCGTGATGATCGACCGCAACGGCTATTTGCCCGTGCACAACAAGATCTATTCACATCCGCAACGCGCCGGCGATGTCGCATGGAACACGGCCCACAGTCGCAACCGGCGCATCTTCAACGACCCGGCGGGGCTCGCCGCAGGGCGCAACCAGCGCTCTTATCTGATCCAGAGTTATGCGCGCGACATGGGCAACGGCAAAACCGTGATGATGCGCGAGATCGACGTTCCGGTCCGCGTCACGGGGCGGCACTGGGGTGGATTTCGCACCGCCTACAAGCTTTGACAATGCGTGAATTCGCGAATTGGAATTATTGATCCGGAGGAATGCGGCAATGTCGGTTGCACAGGCCATCAGACAATCAGGCGCTGCGGCCACACCTTCAGACAGCGAACGGCTGGTCGACCAGCTTGCGAACGGGATCGGTGGGCTCGGCGTTGAACTTGCCGATGTTGCCGGAAACCTGCGCGAAGTCGCGGGGCGCGTTTCCACCCAGGCCGACCGTTTCGGGCATCTGCAAAGAACGGCCGAGACGATGGTTTCCGCCAATCACGATATCGCGTCCGCTTCGCAAGCGGTGCAAACCGCGACATCGGCCGCGGTCGGCGAAATCACGCAATCCCGCGATGTGGTGGAGACGGCGGTCCAGCATATCTCCGAATTGATCGAAGCGGTGGGGCGCATCGAAATCCGCCTCGGCGCGGTCGGCAGCGCGCTCGCGCAGGTGGCCAAGGTGTCAGGCTCGATCGAGGCCATCGCCAAGCAAACCAACTTGTTGGCGCTCAACGCCACCATCGAAGCGGCGCGAGCCGGCAGCGCGGGACGGGGCTTTGCGGTCGTCGCCAGCGAAGTGAAGAGCCTTGCGGAGGCGACGCGTCAGGCGACGCAATTGATCGGCGATACCGTCCGCGACCTCGACGGCCAGGTGGGCAATCTGATCGGCGAAAGCGGCGATGCCTCGCTGCGGGCGATGAACGCCGGTCAAGGCGCCGAGCAGATCAAGGGGATCATCGCTCGCGTTCGGGACGGCTTCACCGCCGTCAGGAAAGAGATTGACGGCGTCACCAGGGCGGCCACTTCGAACCTTGCTCATTGCGACATGGTGATCTCCGAACTCGGCAATCTCGCTGACGGCGTCGATCTCTCCTCGAGCGACCTCAAACGTGCCGACGACCGGGTCGCAAAGCTCCTCGACCTCTCCGAAAATCTGATCGAGCTCATCGCCGACAGCGGCATCGAGACGGCGGATGCGCCGCTGATCCGCACCGTGATCGAAACCGCGAAGACGATTTCCGCCTCGTTCGAAGCCGCAATCGCGCGCGGCGAAATCAGCCTCGATCAATTGATGGACGAGAACTACCGCGAAATTCCCGGCACCGACCCCAAGCAATACCTCACCGATTACGTCGAGTTCACCGACCGCATCCTGCCGCCGATCCAGGACCCGCTGCAGAAGTCCGATTCCCGCATCGTCTTCTGCGTGGCGTGGGCGAGAGGCGGATATCTTCCGACCCACAATCCGAACTACCGCAAGCCGCAAGGCGCCGACCCGGTCTGGAACAATGCCAACTGCCGCAACCGGCGGCTGTTCAACGATCGCGCGGTGAAGAAGGTCGCGGCAAACACCAGGCCGTTTCTGCTGCAGACCTACCGGCGCGACATGGGTGGCGGCAACTTCGTCCTGATGAAGGATCTGTCATCGCCGATCCTTGTTCGCGGCCGCCACTGGGGTGCGTTCCGCATGGGTTTTCGGCACTCCTGAGCACGTCATAGCGCCTCAGCTATAGCGGGATGATTCGTCGTGTCCGCAGGACGCTGATCACCTCTCCCCGGCGGGGATGCGCTAACTCGCCCAAAATCCCGGCAACGTCGGCTCGAGCCTGCCGCCTGTGCGAACCGGTGCGACGCGGAGCGCAAGCCCGCTTCTGTCGTCGGTCTCCACCGCAAGCCCGCTGAACGTCGCCGCGCCCAGCGCCGGCTCGAAGCGCGCCTGCGGAATGCCGGTGGTGAAGCGCCGCATCGGCTCTTCCTTCTGCATGCCGATGATCGAATCATAATCGCCGGTCATCCCGGCGTCGGTCATGTACGCGGTGCCGCCGGGCAGAATCTGGTGGTCGGAGGTCGGCACATGGGTGTGGGTGCCGACCACGAGACTGGCGCGGCCGTCGCAGAAAAATCCGATCGCCTGTTTCTCGCTCGTCGCCTCGCAATGGAAATCGACCACGATGGCGTCCGCCGCCTCGCCGAGGCGGCAGGAATCGAGTTCGCGGTTGATGCAGGCGAACGGATCGTCGAACGGCGTCATGAACACGCGGCCAATGGCGTTGACGATGAGCGCGCGCTTGCCGTTCCTGGCTTCGACCAGCGCCGCACCGCGGCCCGGCGTTCCCTTCGGAAAATTCAGCGGGCGAACAAGCCGGTCCGCGCGTTCGATGAAGACCAGTGCCTCGCGCTGGTCCCAGGCGTGATTGCCGAGCGTGATCGCGTCGGCACCGGCATCGATCAGTTCACGATAGATCGCCTCGGTGATGCCGAATCCGCCGGCGGAATTCTCGCCATTGACGACCACGAGATCGAGCGACCAGTCGCGGACCATGCCCGGGAGAAGCTCTGAAACGGCGGTGCGCCCGGCTCTGCCGACGACGTCGCCCACGAACAAAATGCGCAAGTTACATGCTCCGGAAATCGAACACTTTCTTTTCGGTTAGCACATAATCGAGCGCCACGTCGTGCGACAATGCCGGAACCGCCGCGATTTCCTGGGCGGCGAAGGCAAGCCCGATGGCGGTGACGGGCTTGATCTTCACCTTGCGCAGATGCGCCATCGTGGGGTTGCGCAAATGCGCCAGCGTATGATCGTAATGCCCGGCGCCATATCCGATGCGGTGACCGAGGCGGTCGAACGCCGCGAGCGGCACCAGCAAGATGTCGGGAATGAGTTCGGCCGCGGCGGGCGAAGGCTCGAGGATGCCGAGCGGCCCGAGCACCAGGCGGTCGTGCGGTGACCATGCGCGAAAGGCCAGCGACTTGCCGCGCGCCAGCACCGCCGGCAGCGCAAGCCGCGCGCCTTTTTCGGCCAACGACCGCATCAGGGGAAGAGGGTCGATCTCGCTGCGGATCGGCGAATAGCCGGAGACGATCAGGCCCGGCGTGATTTCGACCGGCAGCCCGCGCTTGGCAAGCGCAAGCGCTGCGGTTTCGCGCTGCTTGCCGCTCAAGCCATCGCGCGCGGCGAGCGCTTTGGCGCGGAGATCGGCTTTCGATCGCTCTGTCGGCAAGGCAGCCATCCAGGATCGTTTTTCGCTATCACCTTCGAGGGCAGTGATTCCCACTTGCAGAGGCTGGCGATTCACTCTTCCAGAGACTTCGGTGCTTACGTCGAAATGCCGCGGGTACTGGATACAAGCCTTCCGCGGGTCTGACGAACCGGAAAGAAAGTGCGAAGCCGCCGACGCCGTTGAAGCACTCGATCCCGGAGTTCCCTACGAAAGTAGGTGGGCACCATATGTCCGGGTCCACGGACCCGGCCAGGGACAGTTCCCTTAAGGATCGATAAGGCCCCGGGGATATATGGCTCCTGACGCGCGACGCAGCCTCGCCAAGACAATGTAGCCGCGATGCTCTCGAAGCGCCAGCGGATGACGGCATCAGCTGGAAGCGGAAAACACCTTCCTTACCGTCCCCTGGAGGGTGGAAGACGAACACCCCGCTGAATTATTCAATTTTCAAACAGCCAAGCGTCCGCGCTCTCGCAGCACGGTTCGCCCGAGTTATGCCAGGATCACGCCCGAGAACAGAGGGCGCAGGGAATGCCGGGTGTTTTGCGCACCCGCAGCCTCGTGTGTAAAAACAAAAAACACACGAGCTAAAGTCACCACAGGTAGGCCGAAACATTCCGGCATTCCCCGCGCGATGGTTTTACGGTTTCCTTCGCGCTCTCTCCGGTGATCGGGCTTGTTTGTCACCGTCGCCTCACGGAACATTCCGCAAGACTTGATGCCAGCATCGAGACATCAAGACCACACGACTTCGCCGTCCGCAAAACACGTCGCCCGTCTTGCAACGCATCCAGCGTCCATCGCATCCCGCGCTCCACGTTCGTGACGACGCGTACGCCCCTCCTGACGAGTGCAGGACGGGCGAAAAGCTAGATGTGATTTGCCCGACGGCGAAAGCGAAAATTTTTTCGCGCAAGGACTGGACAGCCCAAATCAGCCTGAAATGATTCGCGAAAATCGTTTTTTGGCGCACGCGGCGCTTGCCTCTGCGGTGTGATGGCGAGGCTCGTCCCCGGCCATCCACGATTGAAGAAGCTGTAGGGTGGGCAAAGCGAAGCGTGCCCACGGTTGACATGCCGCTCCAGATCGACGTCGTCGCGAACGGCGCGCTCCCAATATCGACGTTGCCAAACGCTTTTTTACGCTTGAAGACCTTGCTCTGCGATCGTGGCCGCGCCTTGATGCCACGTGAAAAGAAAAAGGGTGGGCACGCTTCGCTTTGCCCACCCTACAGCGCCAACGCACGCAGGATTGCATGACGCGGCAGGCGATCCTTCCTGTCACGAAACTGATAAAATTCATCGCCCAGGCCGCGAAGGAACCCTCGGCGAGGGCTGTATTTGCTGGCGATTGGAGAGCTTATCCGTTAGCATCGCTCAGCAACTTAGCATTGTAGATTGCGGCAGTCTGATCAATGACGCCCGAGCAGGCAGACCAGATCAGGAATTCGTTCGACGCGATGTGGTCGATGAGTCGCGACATCGGGGAGCTGTGTTACAGCCGATTCTTCGAGCTTTCGCCTGAGGCAAGAGACCTGTTCCCGGGCGACATAGAGCGGCAGCGTATCAAGCTGATGAACATGATCGCCGAACTGGTCGGCTCGCTCGACCAGCCCGCGATGTTCCAGTCTCTGGTCACGCATTCCGGCCGCCAGCATGCCAGGTTTGGGGTTCAGCCGTCGCACTATGACGCATTGGGCGAGGCGTTGATGTGGAGTCTTGAGCGCAAGTTCGGCGCCTCGTTTACCCCGGAGCTGCGGGAATCCTGGAGGGCGCTCTACGCCGCGGTCCAGGCCGAGATGCTGCGTGCGGCCTTGCAGGCCTAGACTATCACGCGGGTTTCGCGGCGCGCGGATTGGTTGAAACCAAGCCAGAGAAGATCAGAACAAATTGTAGGGTGGGCAAAGCGAAGCGTGCCCACCCTTCACTCTCAGAACGACCTCCGCCCCGATCGGCGGGACGCAACCCACTTTCGACGAAGCGATGAAAGCTGCTGTGAGGCAAGTCCGCCACACGGGTAACACGCCGTATCATGTGACCGAAAAGGGTGGGCACGCTTCGCTTTGCGCAACCCTACACTCCGTCACCCGGGTTTTGCGGGACGCGGATTGATCCAGATTCACCCGATCGCGACACCGCCGCCGACGGTGCGGTTCAGCACTTGCGTGGTCTTTTCGATTCGCTCGGCGGCGGCGTTCAAGGCATTGGCCACCGCCACTTGCGTCGCCTTGACGCGATCGGATGCCGCGACACGAACGTCGCGCAGCGAAATGACTTCCTGTTCGAGCGCACGGATGCGATTGCTGGCATCGACCAATTCGTCGCACACGGTCAGCGCCGCCATCACGGTCAGGCGGGCGTCGCCGATCTCGCCGAACTTGCCGCGCAGGCTTCCGATCCGAGATTCCAGACTCTCGGCGAGCTTGAGCAGCCGCACCTCCTGGCCCTCCTCGCAGGCCATCCGGTATTGCCGGCCGTTGATGGTGACGTTGATGTGGTTCATGAGCCCTCCCCCGTATCGAGCACGGTGCGGATGGTGCCGATCGCGGCATCCAATCGCTCTGCGATCTCGCGGTTGACACGCTCCAGCTTGCGCGTCTTCACCAGCGATCCATCGAGTTCGTCGGCAAGCCGCGATCGATCCGCACCCAACGCCTGGATCCGCGCCGCCAACTCATCCTCGTCGCGGTCGGCGTCGCGCCGCCGCTCGACGGCGCGTTCCAACCCGTCAAGCGCGGCCATCAAGCGCCGCGTGGCGGCATCGATCTCAGACACCGGTTCGGGGCCTGATGCGGTCGTAGCGGGTTTTTCGCTCGTGACAGACAGCGCGCAACCTCCCGTGAACACCCGACGCGCGAGCAAGATCGGCAGTCTAGTGTCCCGGTTCCGACATTCGTATCCTGCCGCGGCGGGTTCGTTTACGAGTGTCAGAACAAAAGGACACTAAGCATTGGATTTTAGTGTGGTTTTGGATTTGACATCGGCTATGAGGACTCGCAGCGATACTGAAGCGAATATCAAATCCACCACACTAATGCGGTGAATTTGAAGTTCCTATCATGCTTTGCTGCAACTTCGTCATAGGTACTTCAAATTCAAAAACCGCACTAGAAAACATCAGCTTACTGGTGCTCCTTATGATTCCGAAGTTCGCATCGGTGGTCGCCGCGAATTTTTGCGAACTTCGGAATCGGAGCACTAGCAAGCGTTTAGAGCGGGAAATTTACGTGGCAAGGGAGGCGAGCGCAACGCCGGTTCGAAGCTATGCACTGCCTTAAGTCAAGGAAACCGGCTCTTCGAAAAGATCACGCTTAAACAACAAATTAAACCGCGATCGCAATTCAGCCCAAAATGATCGTACCCGCCACATTCACAGCCCCCTGCCCGACCGGCCGGAATCGCATCATCATCTCTTTGTCGGAGCACGATCTTTTCGAAAGACCGGTTTCCACTTTGCGCTAACGCGGCCCTTCGGGTCCGGATCATGCGCGAGCAACTTTTCCGCCTCAGAAGGCGTTTGACTGGCTTGGACTGGGCGGAACTGGCTTGGACTTGACGGAAATGAGGTGCTATCCAGCCCCGACTTTCCCGTTGCCCGTCAGGCTTTCGCCCGCACGGCAATTTGCATCTCCATCCAGGCGCCAAGCACCTCATTTTCAGGCGGATTTTCATCATGACGAATGTCGATCACTCCCGCATGGCCAACGCGATCCGGGGGCTCGCGATGGACGCCGTCGAGAAGGCGAAGTCCGGCCATCCCGGCCTGCCGATGGGCGCGGCCGACGTCGCCACGGTGCTGTTCACCCAATTTCTGAAATTCGATGCCGCCGATCCGAACTGGCCGGACCGCGACCGCTTCGTGCTTTCGGCCGGCCACGGCTCGATGCTGCTCTATGCGCTGTTGTACCTCACCGGCAATTCACAGATGACGCTGGAGGAGATCAAGCGCTTCCGCCAGGTCGATTCGCTCACCCCCGGACATCCGGAAAATTTTCGCACCAAGGGCGTCGAGACCACGACCGGGCCGCTCGGCCAGGGCCTTGCGACGTCGGTCGGGATGGCGCTTGCGGAACGGATGCTGTCAGCCGAATTCGGCAAGAAGATCGTCGATCACCGTACCTATGTTCTTTGTTCCGACGGCGACCTCATGGAAGGCGTGTCGCAGGAAGCGATTGCGCTCGCCGGCGTGTGGCGGCTCAACAAGCTGATCGTGCTCTACGACGACAACGGCATCTCGATCGACGGTCCGACCTCGATCGCCGACAAGGTCGATCAGGTGAAGCGGTTCAAGTCGGCCGGCTGGGCGGCCGAGCTGATCGACGGCCAGGATCAAAAGGCAATCGCCGCGGCGATTGCGCGCGCGCAGAAATCCAACAAGCCGTCGCTGATCGCCTGCAAGACCACGATCGGCTACGGCGCGCCGCACAAGGCCGGCACAGCCAAGGCCCATGGCGAAGCGCTCGGCGCCGATGAGCTGAAAGCCGCCAAGGAAAACCTTGGCATTTCGCTCGAGCCGTTCTCCGTGCCCGACGACGTTCTCAAGGCCTGGCGCGAGGTCGGGCGCCGTGGCGTTGTGGCGCACCAGGAATGGCAAGCGCGTTTTGCCGAACTGGGAAGTCGCAAGCGCGCCGAGTTCGAGCGCCGCCTGCGGCACGAGCGCCCCGCTTCGCTGGCAAAGGCGCTGCGGGCGCACAAGAAGGCGCTGCTCGAAAATCCGCTGAACGTCGCCACCCGCAAATCCTCCGAGGCCGCGATCGAGGCGATCGCCGCCGCGATGCCGATGGAATTCGTGGCAGGCTCTGCCGATCTCACCGGCTCCAACAACAACAAGGCGAAATCGGCGGTGGATTTTTCGGCCAAGACCCCGAAGGGCCGTTTCATCCATTACGGCGTCCGCGAGCACGGCATGGCGGCGGCCTTGAACGGCATCTTCCTGCACGGCGGCTTCGCCCCGAACGGCGCCACCTTCCTGATCTTCACCGACTATGCCCGGCCTGCGATGCGGCTCGCCGCACTGATGGGTACCGGCGTGGTCTATGTGATGACCCACGATTCGATCGGGCTCGGCGAAGACGGCCCGACGCATCAGCCGGTCGAACATCTCGCCGCGTTGCGGGCCATTCCCAATATGCGGGTGTTCCGACCGGCCGATGCCGTGGAGGTCGCCGAATGCTGGGAACTTGCGCTCAACCGGACCAGCGGACCCACCGTGCTGGCGCTGACCCGCCAGAACCTGCCGCAACTGCGGACCTCCGCGCCTGCGGACAATCCGTGCAGCCATGGCGGCTATGAGCTGGTTGCGGCACAAGGCGAGGCCAGGGTGTCGCTGTTTGCCACCGGTTCCGAGGTCGAGATCGCGGTCGCCGCGCAGAAACAGCTGGCCGAACGCGGCATTCCGGCGCGGGTCGTCTCCGTGCCTTCGCTCGAGCTGTTGCTCGAACAGCCCGCCGAGCGTCGTGAAGCTGTCATCGGCAAGGCGCCGGTCAAGGTTGCGATCGAGGCGGCGGTGCGCTGGGGATGGGACGCCGTGATCGGCCAGGATGGCATTTTCATCGGCATGCACGGTTTTGGCGAAAGTGGACCGGCCAAGGACCTTTTCAAGCATTTCGGCATTACCGCGGAGGCGGTGATCAACGCAGTTCAAAAGCGCTTGGGTTAAGCATGATGAGGTGAGGCTTTCGCCAGGTTTGAGATCCACCTCTCCCGTGGGAGAGGTCGATTTGCGCAGCAAATCGGGTGAGGGGACAAGGTTCCTCGATAGAGCGTACGCCCTCACCCGGCGCTGCGCGCCGACCTCTCCCCCGGGAGAGGTGAAGTGGAGCCGAAACACCGCCCGAACGGTTGAGCTTGCCGGCAAAAAGGACTAGCTAACTTTTATCTAGTCCAGCCTCGTCCGGCCGAACCGGGCGATCCGCCGTCCAAATCTCCGAGGGAAAGCGTATCCCCCCGGGGACGACACCACTTTAGAGGAGAAACGAGCCATGGCAGTCCGGGTCGCGATCAACGGATTTGGCCGCATCGGCCGCAACATTCTGCGGGCAATCGCCGAGGCCGGCCGCAAGGATATCGAGGTCGTCGGGATCAACGATCTCGGTCCGGTCGAGACCAACGCGCACCTGTTGCGCTACGACTCGGTGCATGGCCGCTTCCCCGGCACGGTGACGGTCGAGGGCGATTCGATCAGCCTGAGCAACGGCGCGACCCACAGCGGCAAGATCAAGGTTTCCGCCGAGCGCGATCCCTCAAAACTTCCGTGGAAGCAACTCGGCGTCGACATCGCGCTGGAATGCACCGGCATCTTCACGGCGAAGGAAAAGGCTTCCGCTCATCTGGCCGCGGGCGCCAGGCGCGTGCTGATTTCGGCGCCGGCCGAAAACGCCGATGCGACCATCGTCTATGGCGTCAATCATGACCGGCTTACCAAGGATCATCTCGTCGTCTCTAACGGCTCCTGCACCACGAATTGCCTCGCCCCCGTTGCCAAGGTGCTCCACGACACTGTCGGCATCGAGAGCGGGTTCATGACCACGATCCACGCCTATACCGGCGACCAGCCGACGCTCGACACCCTGCACAAGGATCTCTATCGCGGCCGCGCCGCCGCGATGTCGATGATCCCAACCTCGACGGGAGCTGCCAAGGCGATCGGCCTGGTGCTGCCGGAACTCAACGGCAAGCTCGACGGCGTTGCGATCCGGGTGCCGGTCCCCAACGTCTCGGTGGTCGATTTGAAGATCGTGGCCTCGCGCAAGACCAACAAGGAAGAGATCAACGAGGCGATGAAGCGCGCCAGCGAGCAGCAGCTCAAGGGCATCCTCGGCTACACAACCGCGCCCAACGTCTCGATCGACTTCAACCACGACCCGCATTCCTCGACGTTCCACATGGACCAGACCAAGGTGCAGAACGGCACGCTGGTGCGGGTGATGTCCTGGTATGACAACGAGTGGGGTTTCTCCAACCGCATGGCCGACACCGCCGTGGCGATGGGAAAGAAGCTGTAGGGAAGAATCACCTCTCCCATAGGGAGAGGTCGATTTGCGCAGCAAATCGGGTGAGGGGTTGAGGTCTTCCGCGAGAATAGCTCCCCTCACCCGGATTGCTTCGAAATCCGACCTCTCCCCGCTGGGGAGAGGTGGACCGAATTCCGCAGATCGACTGTCGGGCCGCCTCGGTCCTCCGTAATCGTGGTATCCAATGAAGCAATTCCGCACTCTCGATGACGTCGACGTCAAGGGCAAACGCGTGCTGCTGCGCGTCGACCTCAATGTCCCGATGGAGAACGGGCGCGTGACCGATACCACGCGTCTGGAGCGCATCGCGCCGACCATCCTCGAACTCTCCGCCAAGGGCGGAAAGGTGATCCTGCTTGCGCATTTCGGCCGGCCGAAGGGGCGCGATCCCAAGGAGTCGCTCAAGCCGGTTGCAGCGGCGTTGTCGCAAGTGATCAAGAAAGAGATCGCGTTTGCCGGCGATTGCATCGGCGAAGCCGCCGAAAAGGCGATCGCTGCGATGAAGGACGGCGATGTCCTTTGCCTGGAAAACACCCGCTTCCACAAGGAAGAAGAGAAAAACGATCCGGCCTTTGTCGCCAGTTTGGCAAAACTCGGCGACATCTGGGTGAATGATGCCTTCTCGGCGGCGCACCGCGCCCACGCCTCGACCGAAGGTCTCGGCCACAAGCTGCCCGCCTATGCCGGCCGCACCATGCAGGCCGAACTCGACGCACTGAACAAGGCGCTCGAGGCGCCGACCAAGCCCGTCATCGCGATCATCGGCGGCGCGAAGGTTTCCACCAAGATCGATCTGCTTGAAAATCTGGTCAGCAAGGTCGATGCGCTGGTGATCGGCGGCGGCATGGCCAACACCTTCCTGCATGCGCAAGGCGCAGGCGTCGGCAAGTCGCTGGCCGAAAAAGACCTCGCCACCACGGCGCTGCGCATCGTCGAGAAAGCGGCCGCCGCCAATTGCGCCATCATCCTCCCCGTGGATGCGGTGGTGGCGTTTCAATTTGCCGCCAATTCGCCATCTCACGCCTATGGTCTCGATGCCATACCGCCCGACGGCATGATTCTCGACGTCGGGCCGCAATCGGTGGCGCGAATTCGCGCAGCGATCGATGATGCGGCAACCCTGGTCTGGAACGGCCCGCTCGGCGCGTTCGAGATGACGCCGTTCGACCGCGGCACCGTACTCGCGGCAAGACATGCAGCCGAGCGGACCAGGGCGAAAAAGCTGATTTCGGTGGCCGGTGGCGGCGACACGGTGGCGGCGCTGAATCAGGCCGGGGTGGCCGCCGATTTCACCTATGTTTCGACCGCTGGCGGGGCCTTCCTGGAATGGATGGAAGGCAAACCCCTGCCCGGCGTTGAGATTCTAAAAGTACGCTACCTCGGGATGAAATGAGGTCAGACCCACAACGTCGGAGGTGCATACCCTCTCCCCTTGCGGGAGAGGGTGCCGCGCGAAGCGAGGCTGGTGAGGGGTCTCTATCACGGTGACAAACCCCTCACCCGGCTCGAATTTCGCTGCCGCTCATTCTCGCCACCCTCTCCCACAAGGGGAGAGGGTGGCATGTCCACCGCCCTTTTTTCATGCCCGTCTCGTCACGCGCTGATCCAACGAATATTGCACGTCAGCGCCAACACGGAGAACAGTACCTATGGCTAGGATCACGTTGCGCCAATTGCTCGATCACGCGGCGGAGCACGAATACGGCGTGCCGGCCTTCAACATCAACAACATGGAACAGGCGCTCGCGATCATGGAGGCCGCCTCCAGCCTCGACGCTCCCGTCATCATCCAGGCCTCGCGCGGCGCGCGCTCCTATGCCAACGACGTCATGCTCCGGCACATGATGGACGCCGTCACCGAAATCTATCCGCAGATTCCGGTTTGCGTGCATCTCGACCACGGCAACGAACCGGCTACCTGCATGACCGCGATCCAGGCCGGCTTCACGTCGGTGATGATGGACGGCTCGCTGAAGGCCGACGGCAAGACGCCGGGTGACTGGGATTATAATGTCGGCGTCACCAGGAAGGTCACCGACATGGCCCATCTCGGCGGCATCTCGGTGGAAGGCGAGCTTGGCGTGCTCGGTTCGCTCGAGACCGGCATGGGCGACAAGGAAGACGGCCATGGCGCCGAAGGCAAGCTCTCGCACGATCAGCTTCTGACCAATCCGGACGAGGCCGTGAAATTCGTCAAGCAGACCCGGGTCGACGCGCTGGCGATCGCGATGGGCACCTCGCACGGCGCCTACAAATTCACCCGCAAGCCGGACGGCGATATTCTCGCCATGAACGTGATCGAGGAAATTCACCGCAAGCTGCCGAACATGCATCTGGTGATGCACGGCTCATCATCGGTGCCGCAGGATCTGCAGGACATCATCAACGCCAATGGCGGCAAGATGAAGCCGACCTGGGGCGTGCCGGTCGCCGAAATTCAGCGCGGCATCAAGAACGGCGTGCGCAAGATCAATATCGACACCGACAACCGGATGGCGATGACCGGGCAAATCCGAAAGGTGCTCAAAGAGCACCCGGAGGAATTCGATCCGCGCAAATATCTCAAGCCCGCGATGGAAGCGATGACCAGGCTGTGCAAGCAGCGGCTTGAAGAATTCAATACCGCAGGCCAGGCCAGCAAGATTCGGAAGGTGCTCACCCCTGCCGAGATGGCCAAACGCTACGCCAAGGGCGAACTCGATCCGAAAGTTGCCTGAGTCGGCGGCTCTCTCCTGTCCCTCCCCCTTGCGGGGAGGGTCGGCGAGCGAATGCGAGCCGGGGTGGGGGTTTTCAATCACCCCTCTCAGCATTAAACCTTCTCGATGACGTTGGCACCCCCACCCGACCGTCGCTTCGCGCATAGCCGATGCGAAGCAGCGGCGTTCTTGCTATTTAAGGACGGCGACCGAAGGTCGCCTATGCACCCTCCCCGCGCCGCGGGGGAGGGATGAACTTGCGTCTATTTTATCGGGCAAATGCACCCAACCCACCGGAGGATGTTCCAGATGAATATCACCGATCTCAACAAAATCGCTGTCGCCATGGTAACCCCGGGCAAGGGCATCCTTGCCGCCGACGAATCCACCGGCACCATCAAGAAGCGCTTCGACGCCATCAAGGTGGAATCGACTGAGGACAATCGCCGCGACTATCGCGAGATGCTGTTCCGCTCGCAGGAGGCGATGAGCAAATATATCTCCGGCGTCATCCTCTACGATGAGACCATCTGGCAGAACGCCAAGGACGGCACGCCGCTGATCAGGCTGATCGAGCAGGCCGGCACCATCCCCGGGATCAAGGTCGACGAAGGAACGCAGGCACTGCCGAACTGTCCGGGCGAACTCGTCACCGTCGGCCTCGACAGGCTCGCCGAACGGTTGAAGAAATATTACGAGCGCGGCGCGCGCTTTGCGAAGTGGCGTGCGGTGATCGATATCGGCAATGGAATTCCCAGCAAGACCGCGATCCGCGTCAACGCCCATGCACTGGCGCGCTATGCCGCGCTGTGCCAGGCCGCGCAGATCGTGCCGATCGTCGAGCCGGAGGTGCTGATGGACGGCGATCACGATATCGACCGCTGCTATGAGGTGACGAGCTACGTTCTCAACAGGACGTTCCAGGAGTTGCGCGTGCAGCGCGTCGCGCTCGAGGGCATGGTCCTGAAACCCAACATGGCGATCGCCGGCAAGAAATCCGCCAGGCAGGCTTCTGTGCAGGAAGTCGCCGAGAAAACCGTCCGCCTGCTCAAGACTTGCGTGCCGGCGGCCGTGCCCGGCATCGCCTTTCTTTCCGGCGGACAGTCGGACGAGGAGGCGACCGCGCATCTCAACGCCATCAACGCGATTCCCAATCTGCCGTGGCCCGTCACCTTCTCCTATGGCCGCGCGCTGCAAGCCGCGCCACAAAAGGCATGGTCGGGCAAATCCGAAAACGTCGCCGCCGGACAGCGGGCCTTTGCCCATCGCGCGCACATGAATGGGCTGGCGAGTACCGGTAAATGGGCGAGCGATCTCGAAAGGAAGGCGGCCTAGTGGAGTGGATTTGGCATTCGTTAGGTACCTGGCCGCAGACTCGCAATGCGAATGTCAAATCCGAAACTCCACTGGAAACTTATATTGCTAATGGTCCTATGATTCTAACATTGGCAAAAGTGGCCGCCAAAACGGGAGGCGAATGTTAGAATCGGGGCCACCAATGCGGCTAATTTGAAGTTCCTGCCGGTTTCTCCGCAAGTTCGTCACAGGAACTTCAAATTCAAAGCCACACTGGAAACAATTAGTTGCTGGAGCTCCTGTGATTCCGAAGTTCGCATCAGAGGTGCCCCAATAGTGTGCGAACTTCGGAAATCGGAGCCCTGGATTTGGCTGTAAAGCCTGTTTCGTCCCGTCCCCAGCCGCGCCTTTATCTCGCAACGCCGCTTGTGGAGGATCCGCAAGCCTTGCTGGAAAGCCTGCCGCAACTGCTTGCGCAAGCCGATATCGCCGCCGTGTTGCTGCGGCTGAAACTTGTGGACCAGCGCAGCATGATCTCCACCGTCAAGGCGCTTGCGCCCGCGATCCAGGATGCGGGCGCGGCGCTGTTGCTCGATGGAAATGTCGAACTGGTGGCGCGTGGTGGCGCCGATGGCTCACACGCACGCGGCATCGAAGCGTTGAAGGATGCCTTGCCGACGCTGAAGCCAAACCGCATTGCAGGCTGCGGCGGACTGAAGACACGGCACGATTCGATGACGGCGGGCGAACTCGGTGCCGATTACGTGCTGTTCGGCGAGCCCGATGAACGCGGGCAGCGGCCGTCGGTCGATGCGATCGCCGAGCGGCTGCAATGGTGGGACGAACTGTTCGAGCCGCCCTGCGTCGGTTTTGCGGAAACTCACGAAGAGGCCGGCGAATTCGCCCGCGCAGGCGCGGATTTCGTGCTGGTCGGCGACTTCATCTGGGCCGATCCGCATGGCGCTGCGGCCACGCTGAAACAGACCGAGCAGACGATCCGGCAAGCGCATGCGGCGGTTTTCGCAAATGCCAGAGCAGAGCGGGGATGACGCCGGAATGAACATGCTGCGCCCGATCCTCGCGCTCGCATTCGTCCTGGCATTGACGGCAGGCGCGGCGGCGCAAACGCCGCCAGCCAACCAGGCGCCACCGGACTCGAGCAAGCCCGCGGCAAGGCCGAAGGCAAGTCCGGCACCGGCTGCAAGGAAGCCCGCCACGCCGCCACCTGCCTCGCCCGCCGCAACGGCGACGCCTGCCCCCGATGATCCCAATGCCGATCTCGTCTATGGCGCCTATCAACGCGGTTTCTACAAGACCACGTTTGATCTTGCGACCAAACGCGCGCAGGAGAATGCCGACCCCAAGGCCATGACCATGCTCGGCGAGCTCTACGCCAACGCGATGGGCGTCAGGCGCGACGATGCGAAGGCTGCCGAATGGTTCAAGCGCGCCGCCGACCTCGGCGATCGCGAGGCCATGTTTGAACTCGCCATGCTTCGGCTCGCCGGCCGCGGCGGCGCGGTCGATCGCGAGGAAGCGGCGAAATTGCTGGCCTCCTCCGCCAAGCTCGGCAATCCAAAGGCGGCCTATAATCTCGCCTTGCTCTATCTCGACGGGCAGACGCTGCCGCAGGACCTGCGCCGCTCGGCGGAACTGCTTCGCATCGCTGCGGATGCGGGCAATCCCGAAGCCCAATACGCGCTCGCAACGTTTTACAAGGAAGGCACCGGCGTGCCCAAGGACGCCGAAAGGGCGGCGAGCCTGTTACAGGCGGCTTCGCTCGCCGGCAATGCCGATGCCGAAGTCGAATATGCGATCGCGCTGTTCAACGGCACCGGCACGCCGAAGAACGAGGTGGCCGCGGTCGCGCTGTTACGAAAGGCGGCCAAACAGAACAATCCGGTCGCCCAGAACCGCCTCGCCCGCGTACTTGCCAGCGGACAGGGCACGCCGGTCGACAGGGCCGAGGCGCTCAAATGGCACACCATTGCGAAAACCGCCGGCAAGGGCGATCCCGAACTCGACAACGCGCTTTCCAATCTCAGCCCGGAGGAACGCGCCCGGGCGGAAGTAGCGGTGCGCAGATGGTTCGGCAGCAAATGATCTACCTTGACGCCGCCGCAGCCACAGGGCACGCACATCTCTCATTAGCTCTCCCCGCCTGGGAGACGTCGGTGAGGGGTCTCGAACCTCACTGAAACCGCGACCCTCACCCGAGCCCTCTCCCGAAGGGAGGGCGCACCAATTTCGCTGAAACAAGTTGCCGAGATCATGCTGCACTCAGCCCTTATCAACGTCATGGTGAAAGCCGCGCGCCACGCCGGCCGCAGCCTCAAGCACGACCTGGGGGAAGTGGAAAATCTCCAGGTGTCGCTCAAGGGGCCGGCCAATTTCGTCTGCCGCGCCGATCGCCGCGCCGAAGAGATCCTTTACGAGGACCTCGCCAGGGCGCGGCCGGGTTACGGCTTCATCGGCGAGGAAGGCGGCACGCGCGAGGGCGCCGACAAGACCCACACCTGGATCGTCGACCCGCTCGACGGCACCACCAATTTCCTGCACGGCATCCCGCAATTCGCGATCTCGATTGCGCTACGGCGCGAGGACACGGTGATCGCGGGCGTGATCTACAATCCCGCCAATGACGAGCTTTACATCGCCGAGCGCGGCAAGGGCGCCTTCCTCAACGATCAGCGGCTGCGCGTCGCCGGCCGGCGCAAGCTCTCCGATTGCGTGATCGCATGTGGATTGCCGCATATCGGGCGCGGCGACCACGAACTGTCGCGCGCCGAGATGGCCGAGCTCCAGAACCGGGTGGCCGGTCTGCGCCGGTTTGGCGCAGCCTCGCTCGACATGGCCTTCGTCGCCGCCGGCCGCCTCGACGGCTACTGGGAACGCAACCTTCAGCCTTGGGACATGGCCGCGGGGCAGATCATGGTCCGCGAGGCCGGCGGCATCGTCTCCGGCATTGCCGGCGATGACGACCCGCTCGTCACCCGCAACGTGATCTGCGGCAACGAATTCGTCCACGCGGAGCTGGTGAAGATTTTAAAGCCGCTGGGAGGCTGACAAACCGCCGACCGATGAATGTCCGCTGATAGCGCGGAAAAGCGGACGTCCTGATTCAGGCGAGCACGGTCCACATTCCGGGCTCCTTCAGGAAAAATACGCGTCCCACATCATGTTGCGGAACACGAGCGAGGGATCAAACCGGCGCTTTGCGGCAACGAATTCCTCCGTGCGCGGATAGATCGAGCGCACCTGATCACGCCGCGCATGAAGACGGTAAGGAAGATAGAAGCTGCCGCCCAGACCTTTCACGCCTTCGATGAGCGCCTCCGTCATCGTTATCATGTCGGCTTCCCCCTCTGGACTGATCTCCTGCGAGAACGACATGACGGCTGCGATGCGCTTCTGCGGCGCGTAGGCCAGCACCGCAACCGGATCGGCATCGACGTATCGCAGCGTGGCGTTGAGGAATTCGGCCTTCGCCTTCGGAACGATGGCCCGGCACAGATCGACAAAGCCGGTGAAGCGATCCGGCGGAATGAAGTATTCGTGCAGGATATCGGTCCGGCTGGAATCCCCCGAAGCAAGGTTGACCACCGGCTCGATCATCAACGCGTTGCGGGTAGCCGGGCTCGAGATCGACGGATTCACGGAGGCCTCGATGAACCAGCGAAAATTCTTGGCCCATTCGCGCCCAGTCTGGAACCGGTAGAGATTGCGCGAGACCCCGGTCAGCGCACCGTGATCAACCACGGCCGGAAGGGGTGAAGGCTGTTTGGCGGCCGGGCGAAACACGATCATCAAGGCCTCGTCGAACAGGCTTTCGCGCGCCACCGACAGCCGCCCATAGGCCATCCGCACGGTGGGGTCGTTCTCCACCGCATTGATGAAGGCTTCAGCGAACCGCGACGGGTTCATCCGAACATAAGAGGGCTCCAGAAGCGCGTTCGGTACCATGTCGAGCTCGAGATCGACGATCGCGCCGAATAGCCCATAGCCTCCGAGCGCGAGCGCAAACAGTTCAGGTTCCTTGGTGCGCGAGCATTCGGCCAACTGTCCGTCGGCGAGGACAATCTGCGCCGATCGCACTGTCGAGCCGAACGGACCAAACCGCGTAGGCCAACCGTGTGAGTTGACGCAGAACGTGCTGCCGACCCCGAAGTCGCTATTGGACTGCATCACGGCCGGAGAGAAGCCATGCGCATCGAGCGAACGGATCACCTCGAACCAGCGCATCCCCGCGCCGACGCGATACGTCATCCGCGCACTATCGATGTCGATGTGCCCGCCGGTGAGCGTAATGGCGATGCCATCCTTCGGGATCGACTGGCCACCCATCGAATGGCGAGCCGTTCCGATCGCGAAGGAACGCTTCTGGGCCACGGCGGCAGCAATCTCCTGACGGATTCGGCCGACCAGATCGTCAGAGGGGGCCGCCTTCAAGGCGATATGCCTCGCCACCGGCGTCGGGTTCAGCCGGCTGGCGTCGTTGATGATAGACCTTGGAGAATACTCGGCACGGGCCGGCAGCCTGCCACAAACCAGTGCCGTCGCAAGTCCTCCCTTGAGGACGGATCGTCTCGACAGCGTCAATCGAAATCTCTCAAAAAGTCCCGGCTAAGTCACGGCTAGCCTAGCTCAGCAATCCATGACGGCAATAAAGCGGGCCTGCGATCCTGCGTCGATGAGAAAGACAACGTCGGCTAGTTTACTATTTCCAGAAAACCCGTCTAGGTTGAGTGAAAGGGAACGTCGGGTTGCCTTTCGAAAACGGTTTGGCCGCTTCCGATTCGATGCCTGCCGTCGGTATCGCGATATGCAGCCCGAGCCGGAGCGACCGGATCATCGCTAAGGCCGCGCGCATCTATTGCCTCGCGTTTGGTCCCAATCCCATCGGCCACAGCGCGCTCGCCGCGCCGACGAGTCCGATTGCGAAAGTCCAGATCGTATCGACCCGACCGGCGTTGCCGGTGCGATGCTGGACCAGCCATCCGCCCGCAATGGTAATCGAAAGCAAAAGCGCAATCCCCGCGAGCGCCGCGGGGCCGGAAATCATCCAAAATCCCTGTTAACCGCCTGAGGCTTCAAAGCTTTGCACCAATACGCGCGAGACGCCGGCCTGGCTTCACGCGGAAGTTCCAGGCGTTTCTTTCGATCTACCTTAAGCGGCCTTTTTTCTCGGGCGCGCTGTGCCATATTGTTGCCACCCCAAAAGCGGCTTCTCGCAAGGAAGATACCAGCAATGGCTCAAGGCCCCTCCACCCGCGCCTCGATGGAAATCGAATTGACGAAGCTTTCCTTCCCCCGGATTTTCCTGGTGCGGATGCTGGTGTTCCTCGTGCTGTGCGCGTTGATCACGATCGTACTCTACAAGCAGATCGTCGCGGCCTTTTTCGCCAACCCCGGCCTCAACGCGCTGATCTGCGCGGTGCTTTTGATCGGCATCATCCTGTCGTTCCGCCAGATTATCCGCCTCTATCCGGAAGTCGCCTGGGTCAATAATTTCCGAATCGCCGATCCCGGGCTTGCCATCGACCGCCATCCGACACTGCTGGCGCCGATGGCCGCGATCCTGGGTGGCGAGCGCAGCGGGCGGATGACCATCTCGCAGCAGACCATGCGGCACCTGCTCGATTCCATCGCCACGCGTCTCGACGAAGCGCGCGACATCTCCCGCTACATGACCGGCCTTCTGGTATTCCTCGGACTGCTCGGCACCTTTTGGGGCCTGATCGAGACCGTGGGCTCGGTCGGCAAGGTGATCGATGGTCTGAAGGTCGGCGGCGACGCCGGCGCGCTGTTCGACACGCTGAAGGAAGGCCTTGCCGCGCCGCTCGGCGGCATGGGCATTTCGTTTTCATCCTCGCTGTTTGGTCTTGCAGGTTCGTTGATCCTCGGCTTTCTCGACCTGCAGTCGAGCCAGGCGCAAAACCGCTTCTACACCGAGCTCGAAGACTGGCTGGCTTCCACGGTACGCAACTATGCCGGCGAGAAGGGATCGAGCGGTGAATTGCAAGCCGCGGTCGACCGGTTGCGGCAGTCGCTGGAAGAAGGCGGTGCAAGCCGCGGCACCACGGCTGCGATGGCCAATCTGGCCGAAGCCATTCAGGGCCTCGTCACGCACATGCGCACCGAGCAGCAGATGATCCGGGAATGGGCCGACGGACAGGGCGAGCAGAATCGCGAGATCAAGCGGCTCCTGGAGCGACTCGCAAGGCAGCCCGAGAAAAGTTAGAGCATGATCCGAAAAAGTGGGAAGCGGTTTTTCCTCGCGACAAACACAGAACGCGTTTGCGCGGAGATCATGCTCAAACAAAAATAGTAACGGAACCCGAGCATGCTGGACCATGTCACGATCGGTGTCAGGGATGTCGGTCGGTCGAAGGAGTTCTATGACCGGGCGTTGCGTCCGCTCGGGATCACGCGCCTTTATGCAGAAGGCGATCGGTTCGCCGGCTATGGCGTGCAGCCCAAAGCTTTCTTCTGGATCGGAAGGCGTGGAACTTCCCAGACCGGCGCACACATAGCCTTTGCGGCGGATGACCGCGCAACCGTGGACCGGTTTTACGAGGAAGCGATCGCGGCAGGTGGCAAGGACAATGGACCGCCGGGAATGCGCCCGAATTATCACCCGAACTACTACGGCGCGTTCATACTCGATCCCGACGGTCACAATATAGAGGCCGTTTGCCACGCTCCGAATAAGAGGTAGATATGATTTCTTGCCGCATCGCAAGAGTGGCGCCCCCTCGCCCGGATCGCTATCGCGATCCGACCTCTCCCCGCTGGGGAAAGGTGGTGCGAACCTGGGATAGATTCCACGCCGGAGAAAACTAAATGGCCCTGGCACGTGTGCGACGCGAATCCGGTTTCAACTACTGGCCGGGCTTTGTCGATGCCTTATCGACGCTCGTGCTCTCGATCGTGTTCCTGCTGTCGGTATTCCTGGTGGTGCAGTTCTTCTTGTCGCAGGAGGTCAGCGGCAAGGACAAGGCGCTCATGCAACTCAATGCCAAAATCGCGGAGTTGAACGATCTGCTTTCGCTGGAGAAGCTCGGCAAGATCAACCTGGAGGACGCGCTCACGCAGGTGCGGGCAGGTTTGGCTTCGGCCGAATCCGAGCGCGATCGCGTCAAGGGCCTTTACGAAGGCCTTGCGGGAGCCGGCAACGACGCCGCGGGTCGCGCCGGCGAACTCAACAAGGCGCTGGACTCCGAAAAGCAGGTAACGGCGCGCGCGCTGGCACAGATCGAGGTCTTGAATCAGCAGATCAGCGCGTTGCGCCGTCAGCTCGCCGCGCTCGAAGAGGCGCTCGACGCGTCCGAGAAACGCGACAAGGAATCGCAAACGCGGATCGCCGATCTCGGTCAGCGGCTCAACGTCGCGCTGGCGCAGCGCGTCCAGGAATTGTCGCGCTACCGCTCCGAATTCTTCGGCCGGCTGCGCGCCATTCTCGGCAACCGCCCCGATATCCGGATTGTCGGCGACCGCTTCGTGTTCCAGTCCGAAGTGTTCTTCGACACCGGACAGGCGCAGCTTTTGCCCGAAGGCCGCGCCGAGCTCGACAAGCTCGCGGCCGCGCTGATCGACCTCGACAAGCAGATCCCGAGCGAAATCGCCTGGGTGCTGCGGGTTGACGGCCATACCGACGTGCGGCCGATCAACAGTCCGCTGTTCAAGTCGAACTGGGAGCTGTCTTCGGCGCGCGCGATCTCGGTGGTGCAATATCTGATTTCGCTGGGTGTGCCCGCGCAACGGCTGGTCGCGGCCGGCTTCGCCGAATTCCAGCCGCTCGATATCGGGGTGACCGAAGAGGCCTACAAGCGCAACCGCCGCATCGAGCTGAAGCTGACGGAACGGTAATGGTGGCTTTTAGCGCGTTCAATCAACCTGGTCGTCATGCCCGGCCACAGCAGTCTGCTTTGCGCAGACTGCGTAAACTTGTCTGCGCTGCCGGGCATCCACGTCTTTCGCTCGCGCAACAAAACAAGTCGTGGATGGCCGGGACAAGCCCGGCCATGACGGTCGGCGTTTGACCTCAGACTTCACCCTGCGGCCCTATCGCGCCTCCGACGAGGAGGCCGCAATCACGTTGTGGCTGACAAGCTGGCAAGAGGCCTATCCGGCAATCGATTTCGCCGCGCGCTTGCCATGGTGGCGCGAGCGCTGGCGCAGCGAACTGGTGCCGAATGCGGCGATCATCGTCGCACAGCAGGAACACAGGCTGCTCGGATTTGTCACCATCGACCAACAGGGCTATCTCGACCAGCTCGTGGTTGCGCCGGATCGTTGGGGCTCGGAGCTTGCGACGATGCTCCTTGACGAGGCGAAGCGGCTTTCGCCCGTATCCATCACGCTGCTCGTCAATACCGACAATGCGCGCGCGATCCGCTTTTACGAGCGCAACGGCTTTGTGCACAGGGGCGAGGACGTCAACCCGGTTTCGGGCCGTCCGGTAAAGAAGATGGAATGGAAGGCGGCGTGAGAGGCTGGATCATGATCTTTTCGGAAAACCGGTTTCCGCTTTGCGCTGACGCGGCCCTTCGGGTCCGGATCATGCTCTGGGAGGTCCGATGACGCGAACCGCATTTGCGATGGGCTCGGCGACGTTTCTGGCTGTCATCGTCGCGGGATTTTTGTCGGCCGTGTGGGTCGATCGGCATTATGCCGCCGCTGGCTCGGCGATGACGTCCGCATCGGCCTGCGTCAGCGATGACGGCTCATGGAACAACTGGATCTGGGCGAACGTGCCGATGCTTTCGCCGAAATGCCCGAAGCGCTAGCGCGTCATCCTTGTCATCCCTCCCCCGCGGAACGCGTGGGGATGGCGGGTTGCCCTGGCTTTGGCAACTAGCCTGACTGGCGCTGGCCGCTCACTGTGCCCTTTACGCGTGTGGGACTTTTGCTGTTACTTGCGCGCCTGCTGGACATTGGGGAGTAGAATCAAAGAGGCAAATGCGGTTGGCGGTAAATAACAAATCTCTGGCGTGAATTCGCAAGAAGCAACCCTCAATCTCCTCTTTAAGAATGCCGGGCTTGTTTTCAGCAGGACATTTTGAGTGCCAGATATTTTGATCCGCTGTCCGGTGACAGGCGAATTCGTGCCCACCGGACTGGACACCGAAACGGTCGTCTTTGAATCATTACCCTCTATCGCAGTCCCGCTTGAATGCCCGTCTTGTGGACAGACACATTGTTGGAAACCAGCAGAGGGATGGGTGGACGACGGGTCCAAACCACCGCACTGAACAGTCAACCTCCCGCAGCTTTCACGCGCCCTCGAACTGCAGCCGCGCCAGCCGCGCATAGAGCCCGCCGGCCGCAACCAGCGACGCATGGGTGCCCTGCTCGACGATGCGGCCCTGATCCATCACCATGATGCGATCGCAGGACAGCACCGTGGCAAGGCGATGCGCGATCACGAGCGTGGTGCGGTGACGCATCAATTCCTCGAGCGCGGTCTGCACCAGCGTCTCGGACTCCGCATCGAGCGCGCTTGTCGCCTCATCAAGCAGCAACAGCGGCGCATCGCGCAGGATGGCGCGTGCGATCGCGATGCGCTGGCGCTGGCCTCCCGAGAGCGTGACGCCGCGCTCGCCGAGCGGCGCATCGAAGCCGCCGGGCAGGCGGCGGATGAATTCGCTGGCGTGGGCGAGATCAGCGGCGCGCTCGACTTCGGCGTCGCTCGCCTCGGGCCGGCCGAAGCGGATGTTTTCGCGCGCGCTCGCGGCAAAAACCACCGGTTCCTGCGGCACCAGCGCGATGTGCTTGCGCACCTCTCCTGGATCGGCGGCGCGGATCGGCACGCCATCGAACGAGATCGTGCCGGAAGCCGGGTCGTAGAAGCGCAGCAACAGGTGAAACAGGGTGCTCTTGCCGGCCCCTGAAGGGCCGACGATCGCGACTTTCTCGCCCGCGCGCACCGAGAACGAGACGCCGTCCACGGCAAGCGTGCCGGGGCGCGTCGGATAGGCGAAGCTGACCCCCTCGAGGCCGACATCGCCGCGCGCAGGTTCCGCCAAGGCGCGAGGCGACGACGGTGCCGCTATCGCCGACTTGACGCGAAGGATTTCGAACAAACGCTCGGCTGCGCCCGAAGCGGCCGAGACTTCGCCCCAGACTTCGCTGAGCTGGCCGAGCGCGGCGGCGGCGAACGCCGTATAGAGCACGAACTGTCCGAGCCTGCCCGCGCTGATCGCCCCGGTCATCACGTCGTTGGATCCGATCCAGAGAATCACCACGACGCTGGTGAAGACGATGAAGATGATGATGGCGGTGAGCACGGCGCGCGCACGCGTCGAATTGCGGGCCGCCTCATAGGCCTGTTCGACTTCGCCACCAAAGCGCGCATTGGCGAGCCGCTCGCCGGTATAGGCCTGCACGGTGCGGATCGCGCCGACCAGTTCGGCGGCATAGGCACTGGCTTCCGCCAGCGTGTCCTGCGCATTGCGCGACAGCCGCCGCACCCATCGCCCGAACGCGACCAGCGGCAGCACGATCAGGGGTATGGCCAGCAGCACAAGGCCGGAAAGCCTCGGGCTCGTGATCACCATCATCGCCGTGGCGCCGACAAACAGCATGAAATTACGCAACGCGATCGAGACCGAAGCGCCGGCGGCGGATTTGATCTGGGTGGTGTCGGCGGTCAGACGGGAGATCAGTTCACCGCTGCGCGAGGAATCGAAGAAGGCCGGCGACAGCGACATCAGATGCGAAAACACGTCGCGCCGCACGTCGGCGACGATGCGTTCTCCGATCGTCATCACCAGGTAATATCGCGAGGCGCTGGCGGTCGCGAGCACCGCCACGACCGCGATCATGACGCTGAAATAGCTGTTGATCTTGGCGATGCCTTCCGGCGTGAAGCCGAAGTCGATCATCCGCCGCACCGCGACCGGCACGATCAGGGTGGTCACCGCGGCAATCGTCAGCGCGACGAAAGCAAGCGTGACGCGACCGCGGTAACGCGCCACATAGGGCGCAAGCGCAAGCAAGGGGCGAAGCCGCGCGCTGCGCCCGGCCGGCGATGTCGCCAGCGCCTCTTCAAGGGCCGAAGCCGTCGTGGCAGATGTGTCTGAAGCCAATTCCTTAGCCGACGCCGGTTTGTCACCCTGCTCTTCAAGCCGTTCTACTGCGCTCATGAGATCTTTGAACCACTCGCTCTGCCATCCCCAGATAGGTCCGATTCCAACATTCGCATCCCGTTGCTGCGGACACTTTTCTCGAATGCTGGAACCGAACGACCACTAGCACTCAACGGGGCGGTGCAGGCAAATCGAAAAATCGACCCGATCGAGGCTGACACTCGGCTTGTTTTGACGGGTGCCTTGCGCTATAGAGCCGCCCAAATCCGCCACCAACAGTCGAAACACGGGCGCCGGCGCGCCGAAGGACCTGTCATGAAAGCCGAAATTCATCCGAATTATCATATGATTACGGTCGTGATGACCGACGGCACCGAGTACCAGACGCGCTCCACCTGGGGCAAGCAGGGCGACAAGCTCAACCTCGACATCGATCCGAAGTCGCATCCGGCCTGGATCGGCGGCGCCCAACAGATCATCGACCGCGGCGGCCGCGTTTCCCGGTTCCAGAAGAAGTTCTCGGGCTTCCTCAAGAAAGAGTAAGCCTGCCCGCCCTAATCCAGCAGACCAAGCGCGCCCCTGGCCTATCGCCGGGGGCTTTTTGTTTTGGGTTACTCGCGGTCATCGCGAGGAGCGCAGGCGACGAAGCAATCCAGTCTTTTGTCATTCCGGGATGCGCCGTAAGGCGCAGGCCCGGAATCCATACTCCCGATCGTGGCTATGGATTCCGGGCTCGCTCGTTTCACTCGCGCCCCGGAATGACTGAGCGTTGGAATTGCGGCTTACTGCTCGAAGGCCGCCTTCAACCGGTTGAGCTGCGGCACCAGCGGGTTTCCGATCGGAGGGCGCTCGGTGGGCGGGGCGTGGATGGTGGCGTCGAGACGGCGCACCCTCGCCTGCAGCGACATCGATCGCGCAATCAGGTCCTGCAGCTGCGGCGGCAGCTTTTCGATGGTTTCGCCCGGCCCGGGATCGGCGGCAGAGAGTTTGACCTTGGTCTTTTCGCGATTGGCCTGGGTCAAGGTCATTTCGCCTTCCTTCACCGCGCGGTGAAGCAGGAGCCAGGAGGCGAGCTGCATCAAGCGGGTCGTCAGGCGCATGCTTTCGGTGGCGTAAGTGAGGCTGACGGCGCGGTCGAGCGCCTTGGCCTCGGCGCGACCTGCCCCGTCGAGATAGGCGGCGGTCTGCTCGACCAGATCCATCCCTTCCCGGAACAGGTTTCCGAACGCTGCCGAATTGGTCAGCTTTTCGCTGAATTGAACGAGCGGGGTTTCGCCCTGCGAACGGTCCGACATCGTTAACGCCTCACGCCACTGGTTACGCCGGCCGGCCGGTTACGGCAGATTTGACATCGGCTTCAGTATCGCCTGCGAATCCTGACGAGCGAATGTCAAATCCAAAACCGCTGCTCAAATCCTCAATTGCCGGTGTCCCTTTTTGTTCTGACCTTCGAAAAGAGCTCACTGCAGCAACACGAACGTCAGAACCCGGACACCAGAACGCGGCCGTTTATGATGAACAAATCATTGCGCGCTCGTGCACGAGAGTCCAGCCGCAACCATTTTTATGGTTTCCAGCGTCCTTTCTTTCGAAGATCGCCGCACCGCGCTCGCAGCCGCTTGCGGACTTTCCGAACAACAAGGCGTCCCGGCAATTTGATGACTTGAGTGCCGTTTATCGGCGGCACATTGCGGCGCGAATTGGGACCGAAGTGGCGAATCGCGAAAAAAAGAGCCGCCGTTTCCGGCGGCTTTTGAAGTTGATAACAGGGAGGCGTCAAACAGAGTGACAGGAGCCACTCGGTGTCCAAAGAGGACGGCCCAAGTCATACCTGAGAAAGCTTAATCGATCGTAAACGAACAATTTTTTTCAGGGATTGTTTGCCATGTCGGCCATTGGCCGAGTCGGGGGAGCACTCCAGCCGGTCGTCCCCGCGCACGCGGGGACCCATAACCACCTATATCGGTCATAAAAACCTATATCGGTCATAAAAGGAGTGTCGACTAACTCGCTACCCAAGGTGAGCACAGGGCGTACCGGTCCCGGCTGGCGCTCGTTGCACTCGCTTGGCCGGACGACAAGACTTACGACTTGAAGAAGCTGTTGGCGGCGTCCTTCGAGGCGCGCTTCCTGGCGGCGGCCGCCTGCAGGCGCTCGATCTCGGACGAGAGCAGCACGATCCGCTCGTTGAGTTCCTCGACCGAAAGCAGCGAGAGGTCCTGCCCGATCTCATGGGTGACCTTCTTTCTCGGCCTGTCGTCGTCCTCGCTCGCCATGTACCCTGCTCCGCGCCGCAAAGCGAGACCTTGCGGTTGCCAGCCCGAACGGCACTCTGTAATCAGATGCTTCCCTGAAACTCCCGCTTCCGGAAAACTCTAGCGTCCCGGTTCCGACGTTCGTTGACTTTGCCACACACACTTTTACGAACGTCGGAACCAAAGGGACACTGGCAACTCTGTGATTCTAGTGTGGCTTTGGATTTGACGTTCCTATAACGCATTCGCGGCGAGACTGATAGGAACGTCAAATCCGCCGCACTGGCGTCTGGCCGAGAACAAATCATGGAAAAAGTCCCTTCGCAAATGACCGTGATCGCGATCAGCAAGCCCGGCGGTCCGGAAGTGCTTCTGCCCGAAAAGCGCACCGTGCCTGCGCCAGGGCCGAACGAGATCCTGATCAGGGTCGAAGCCGCGGGCGTCAATCGGCCCGACGTCGCCCAGCGTTCCGGTTCCTACCCCCCGCCGCCCGGCGCGAGCGACCTGCCCGGCCTTGAAGTCGCCGGCGAAGTGGTCGCGCTCGGCGAGGGAGCCGGAAAGCACAAGCTCGGCGACAAGGTGATGTCGCTGGTGGCCGGCGGCGGTTATGCGCAATATTGCATCGCGCAGGACGCGCAGGCGATCGCGGTGCCCTCGTCGCTTTCCATGCTCGAGGCCGGCGCCACGCCGGAAACACTGATGACGGTCTGGCACAATGTATTCGAGCGCGGCCGGCTTCAGGGCGGCGAGACCATTCTGATCCATGGCGGCTCGTCGGGCATCGGCACCATGGCGATCCAGCTTGCGAAGGCGTTCGGCTCGAAAGTGATCGTCACCGTCGGATCGAAGGACAAGGCCGACGCCTGCCTCAGGCTCGGGGCCGATCACGCCATCAATTACAAGGCCGAGGATTTCGTTGCAGCCGCGAAGAAGATCACGTCGGGGACTGGTCCCAACGTCATTCTCGACATGGTCGGCGGCGACTACGTCGAACGCAATTACGATGCCGCCGCGACCGATGGACGCATCGTCCAGATCGCACTGCTCGGCGGACCCACGGCAACCGCCAATTTTGCCAGGCTGATGGTGAAAAGGCTGCACCATACCGGCTCGACGCTTAGACCCCGAAGCAATGCGGACAAGGCGGCCATGGTGGGTGCGATCGAAGCCAAGGTGATGCCGCTGGTGCGCCAGGGGCGCATAAGGCCCGTGATGGACAGCACTTTTCCGCTGGAAAAGGCTGCAGACGCGCATCGGCGGATGGAGAGCGGTGAACATATTGGCAAAATTGTGTTGACCGTTTAACGCTCGCGACGGATCGCGGGCCGGAAAGTCTTTGAATTCCTTCGCATTCGTGTCATCTATCCGGCACCGCGGGGCGAAAGGACCTTGGGCGGCAAAATAATGCTGATTGCGGAGAATGGACCTTGCGTCTGATCAGGTGCCTGACAGCGGCCCGTGCCCGCTTTCCGAAGTTCGCCCGACGTCGCCGCATTCACGTTTCGCGAACTTCGGAAGGTCATGGGCACTAAAAACATGACCAGAGTTCCGCTTTTCGATGTGAAGTTCCGGGTTCGAATGCGCCCCCGGTGGTGCTGGGACATCAGATCGGCGGCACTTGTGCTCGGCCTCTTGATGTTTGCGGCGACGCCGGCGCGTGCCATCGACGCCGTCAGCGTCCGCGGCGACGTGTCGGCGATCGACCTGACCGCGGTGCTCGATCATCAGCGCAGCGACACCGACCGCATTCAGGTCTCCACCGCACCCGGCACCGACGGCATCGTCCGCCGCATTGAAGTCCGTGCCCGCGAAGGCGGTCAGAACTGGGTGGTATTTGCGCTCGCCAACAATACCGACGACCAGCTCGATCGTCTGATCGTTGCGCCTCACTACCGCATCGTGTCGTCTGGCCTGTTGTGGCCCGATCTCGGCCTGTCGCGCATCGCAACCATCACGCCTTCGATCGGCGACCGCCCGGAACGGCAGGAGAGCGCGACCGCCGACATTTTCCGCATCACGCTCGATCCCGGCTCCGTCGTGACCTATGTCGCGGAGCTGCGCACCGATAAATTGCCGCAGCTCTATCTCTGGGAGCCCGACGCCTACAAGGACAAGGTCAATTCCTTCACGCTCTACCAGGGCATCGTGATCGGCATCTCCGGACTTCTGGCGCTGGTGTTGACCATCCTGTTCGTGGTCAAGGGCAGCATCATGTTCCCCGCCGCCGCCGCGCTCGCCTGGGCGGTGCTGATCTATATCGGCGTCGATTTCGGCTTCTGGGGCAAGGTGCTCGACATGTCGAACAATGCCGAGCGGGTCTGGCGCGCGGGCGGCGAGGCGATTCTGGCGGCTACCCTCCTGGTGTTCCTGTTCGCCTATCTCAATCTCAGCCGCTGGCACGTGCGCTATTCGCACATCACGATCGGATGGCTGGTTTTTCTCGGCTCGCTGGTTGCGCTGGCGCTGTTCGATCCGGCCGTCGCCTCGGGCATTGCACGGATATCGCTGGTCCTGATCGCCTTCGCGGGCTTTGCGCTGATCGTCTATCTGTCCACCCACGGCTTCGACCGCGCGGTGCTGTTGATCCCGACCTGGTTCCTGCTTGTGGTCTGGGTGATCGCGGCCAGCATGACGGTGGCCGGCAGCGTCACCAACGACATCGTCGGCCCGGCGCTGCTCGGCGGCCTGGTGCTGATCGTAATGCTGATCGGCTTCACGGTGATGCAGCATGCCTTTGCCGGCGGCGGCGCCACCACCGGTATTGTCTCCGACGTCGAACGCCGCGCACTGGCCTTGACCGGGTCGGGAGACCTGATCTGGGACTGGGACGTCTCCGCCGACAAGGTCTTCACCAGCCCCGAGACGGAAAGCCTTCTCGGCCTCAAACGCGGCGCGCTGGAAGGCCCGGCCGCGAAATGGCTCGAAGTGCTGCATCCGCTCGACCAGGATCGTTTCCGCGCGGCGCTCGACAGCGTGCTCGATCAGCGCCGCGGGCGGCTGGTGCAGGATTTCCGCCTGCGCACGCCGGACGGACATTTCATGTGGTTTGCGCTCAAGGCGCGCCCGGTGGTCGGTTCCGACGGCGAGGTCTCGCGCGTGGTCGGCACGCTCACCGACGTCACCGAGACCAGGAACGCCGAAGAGCGCATGCTTCATGACTCGGTGCATGACAACCTCACCGGCCTGCCGAACCGAAAACTGTTCATCGACCGGCTGAATGCGGTCGCCAATTTCACCAGGACGGTGCCGAACCTGCGGCCGACGCTGATGGTGATCGACCTCGACCGCTTCAAGCAGGTCAATGATTCCGTCGGCATCGCGGTGGGGGATTCGATCCTCCTGACACTGGCGCGGCGGCTGACCCGCATCCTCAAACCGCAGGATACGCTGGCGCGGCTCGCCGGCGACCAGTTCGGCCTGATCCTGATGTCGGAACAGGACCCGGGACGCATCACCGCCTTCGCCGAAACCATTCGCAAGACTGTCCGCGCGCCGATCGCCTTCAACGACCGCGAGATTTTCCTGACCGCATCGATCGGGCTCGCGCTCTCCGATCCGCAGGTCGCGCTCTCCGACGAGATCATCAAGGACGCCGAGCTTGCGATGTACCACTCCAAGCGGATCGGCGGCGACCGCATCGACGTCTACAAGCCGGCGATGCGGGCGCGGAAAACCGACCGCCTGACGCTGGAGTCCGAATTGCGCCGCGCCATCGAGCGCGAGGAAATCACGATCCTGTACCAGCCGATCGTGCGGCTGGAGGATCGCTCGATCGCTGGCTTCGAGGCCCTGGCGCGCTGGGATCATCCGAAACTCGGGCGCATGTCGCCGGTGGAATTCATCTCCATCGCCGAGGAGATCGGCCTGATCGTCGATCTCGGCATGTTCGTCCTCGATCAGACCGCCAAGCAGCTTTCGATCTGGCAGCGCGCGATGCGTTCGCGCGAACCGATCTTTGCCAGCGTCAACGTGTCCTCGCGCCAGTTGCTTAGGCACGATTTGATCCACGATGTCCGCACCGTGCTGTCGCGCTCCTCGGTGGTGCGCGGCACGCTAAAGCTCGAATTGACGGAATCACTGGTCATGGAGAATCCGGAACACGCCGCGCAGATGCTGACGCGGATCCGCGAACTCGGCACCGGACTTTCGCTCGACGATTTCGGCACCGGCCATTCGTCGCTGGCCTATCTGCAGCGCTTTCCGTTCGACACCATCAAGATCGACCAGTCCTTCGTCCGCACCACCAGCCGCGGCACGCGCCCGGTGATCCTGAAATCGATCGTCGCGCTCGCCCATGATCTCGGCATGGAGGTGGTCGCCGAGGGCGCCGAGACCGATTCGGACGCGGTCGAGCTTTACCAGCTGGGCTGCGAATACGCGCAAGGCTTTGCCTTCGGCGAGCCGATGGATGCGGACGCCGCGATGCGGCTTTTGACCGAAGTCCGCCTCGAGGCCGCAAGCTAGAACGGCACCCGCGCTACGCGCGCGGCCGCAATCCGCCCGAAGACATCCCCGTGAAATCCGGTTGCCGTTTCGCGCTGGCCCGCCCGACGCGCAACTCCTCGACGAACGAACGATTCGGCCTCCCCCACCTCACAGGCCGCGGGAATCCGGTATCCGTAAAGTGATATTTCAAATGTAAATTTGAATTTTACTTTCGTGCGCGACGGCTGTATAGTGGAAATCGGGGAATGCAGGCGGCCCACGTGCGGCATGCAATTCACAGATCGTTGCGCATCGGGGACGGAGGTCGAACATTCAACGCGTCATCAGATATCATCCGTTGTTGGTGGCCACGCATTGGCTGCTCGCCGTGCTGTTCACCATCGCGCTGGCGGGGGCGCCCTGGTGCTGGTCAAGATCCCGAACACCGACCCGATGAAAGTCGACGGGCTACGCCAGCATCTTGCCGGCGGCACTCTGCTCGTCGTCCTGATGTTGCTCCGACTGGTCGTGCGTGTGCGGACGGCGCACCCGGCGCGAGCGTCAACCGGAAGTCCGGTACTCGACCGGGTGGCCTGGCTCTCACATCGCATGCTTTATGTGCTGGTGTTCTGCCAGGCGGCCAGCGGCCTCACCCTGGCGCTGCAAGCCGGCTTGCCGGATGTCCTGTTCGGCGGTCACGGTGCGCTGCCGGCTGACTTCTGGGTATTTCCCATGCGCCCGGTCCACTACGTGATTTCCCGCCTGTTGATGGCGCTGATCGCGCTGCATGTGGTTGCTGCTCTCTATCACACCTTCATTCTTCGGGACGGGTTGCTCGGCCGGATGTGGTTCGGAAGGCGCTACCCCAGGATCGAAGTCGAACGAAGGAGACCCGACCTTGATTGAGCAGTTGAACGGCAGGGTGGCGCTGGTGACCGGCGGCACCGACGGAGTCGGAAAAGAAATCGCCCGCGCGATGGCTCGACGAGGCGCCCGATTGATCATCGTCGGTCGCGATGCCGAGAAGGGCGCCCGGGCACAACAGGAGATTCGCGCCTTCTCCGGCAATAAAGACGTTGATTTTGTCCAGGCGGACCTGAGCCTGATGCGGCAGACGCGCCGCCTCGGCGATGAGGTCGCAAAGGGATGGCCCGCAATGCACTACCTGGTGCACAGCGCGGGCGTCGTACGGGGTCGCCATTTGGTAACGGCCGAAGGCATCGAGTCGAACTTTGCGACGAATTACCTGAGCCGGTTCATGTTGACCGTTCGCCTCCTTCCGGCTCTCCAGGCCGCAGGTCAGCCAGGCAAACCGGCGCGGATCGTCATGGTCGCCCATCCCGGGTTTGAGGGGACGATTCACTACGACGACGTCAATCTGACGACGAACTTCGCGATGATCAGGGCGTTCAAGCAGTTTCACTATGCTAACGACGTCTTTGCCGTCGAACTGGCGCGCCGACTGACCGTCTCCGCTCAGCGTCCGTCGGTCACGATTTCATGCCTTCACCCCGGTCCGACCAAACGAATATCGACAGCGAAATGCCGCTATGGATGAAGCTGATGGTGCGTCATGTGATCCATCGATTGATTTCTCGTACGCCGGATGTGCCCGCTGCAGCGGCGTTGAAGTTGTTGTTGGCCGAGGAGTTCGAAGGTGAATCCGGGGCGTTGTTCTCGATGGTCGGTAAGTTCAAGCGTCTGCCTTTATCCCGGAATCTGCAGAATCGGGAGGAGGGCGAGCGGCTCTGGGCCTTGAGCGAAGCGCTGGCCCAATCGGCCTTGGGCCAGACGGCGCTCGCGTCTGCGGGTTCGTAGGGTTGGCACATGAAGACGGTTGTTATCACGGGAGCTAATGCGGGCATTGGCTTTGCTACCGCAAAGTATATCGCCGGCCATTCCGACTGGCAGGTTGTCCTGGCTTGCAGGAGCTCCGCAAAGGCTGAAGCTGCCTTGGAGGAAATTCGAAAAATTCATCCACAAGCGTCCGTCAGCACCTTGCCCCTCGACTTGCTTTCATTGCAGTCCATAAGAGATTTTGCTGCCTCTCTCGAAAAGCAGGAGCTGCCGCCGTTGCATGGCCTCGTGCTGAATGCTGGCGGCATCAACATGAAGGCCAAGTCCCTGGAATTTTCCAAAGATAGCTTCGAACATATTTTTCAACTGAATTTCCTCGGCCATTTCGCGCTCACCAGCCTTCTGGTCGGGAAAATGCTGGCACCGGCGCGCATTGTTTTTGTATCGAGCGACCTGCACGACCCGGCGGCTACGAAAATGGGAAAAATTGCCTCGCCGAAGTTCGGCGCGGCCGAAGATGCGGCTTACGGCCGAGGAATATTCGCTAAAATGAGTCCGATGGCGCGTTACGGCACGGCCAAAATGTTTGCAATGATGTGCGCTCTCGAACTGGATCGCAGACTGACGGGACAGGGAATAAAAGGCAACACCGTGAATTCCTGGTCCCCCGGCGTAGTGCCAACGACGGAGTTTAGCAACGAAGCGCCGCCGCTTCGAAGGAAAATCATGAAATTCGCGCTGACGTCCACGCCATTCGTGAGGTTCATGGGATCACATCTTTCAACGGAAGATGAAGCCGCGCGAGGGCTTGGTGGACTCGTTACGGATGCAAAATTCGAAGGCATCAGCGGCCGTTATTTTGACGGCTTCAAGGAAATCCTTTCCTCGGCAGAGTCGCGGGACGCAACCAAAGCAAGGACGGTCTGGCAACAAGCAAAGGGATTGGCGAAAATAACGGACGAGGCGCTGGCCTTGCCATAACGCTGGAACTCCCAACCAGAGCGCAACCGACCTCGTTTCCAGTATGGCCAGTGAGAAAGACCGCTTTCATCGTCCCTTCCCGGTTATCGACGGTTGCGCGAGCTTATCTCACCTTCATCCGGTCGAACCGGACGTGCCTGCCGTCCGGCAGCCGCGTGGCGATGTAGCCGGCGGCAAGGCAGGCTTCGCGCTGCGGCATCTTTTCCTGCGGGCTGCGCAAGGTCTCCCACCACGACGCCCGCTGCGCCGCGCGCGGCAGCGCAGCGCCGATGATCTCCTCGATCTGTTCGAAACTCAGAACCAGTTCGGGGAGCTTCTGTTTCGCCAGATAGTCGCGCAGCGCGTTGTAGTCGTTCACTTGCTTTCCCGGCTCGAATGATCCCGCCAGGCCATCCCGGCGTCGACGTCGGAGAGGTTGGGCGATGCTCCCCAATTCATGGTTCAGAGCACGGCGCAAAACCGTGGTCAACTTTCGGCGGCAGCGATCGTGGCTCGCCGTCTCCGGCATCCTGCCTCCGGCAACGAAGCATTAACCCAAGCACTGGGCTCGCGATTGTCATTTAAGCCAACCGCAACCATTCCGGGTGCAACGCTGACTGCCCCGGGAGCAGGAAAATGCCATTCGCAAAGCGCAGAGATGGAGCCAGTCGACCGTGGCGGCTGTCAGCCAAGCTGCTGATCGTGTTCGCGCTCGTCACTGTGATCGGCTTTTCCGCCATCTGCGTCAGCGTGATGCTGGAGATGCGGCGGGGCGAGGAAGAGCTGGCGCGTCAGGCGCTCGAGAATCTCGCATCGAGCATTGATGCGGATATCGGCCGCAACGTCGAGCTATACGATCTGTCGCTGCGTGATGTCGCCACCGACATGCAGTTGCCGGAGATCAATCAGGTCAGCAGGCCGCTCCGGCAACTGATCCTGTTCGATCACGCGGCGACCGCGAAACATTTCGGCGTGATCCAGGTGTTCGATGCCGCGGGACGACTGACCGTCGACGCATCGACCTTGGACCCGATCCCTGAAGATCGCAGCGACGAGGAATATTTCAAAATTCACCTCCAAAATCCCGACCTTGGGCTTTTCATCAGCCGGCCGATACTGCACCACGGCGCTTATGCCATCGTGCTCAGCCGGCGCATCACCGGCGAAGATGGACGTTTTCTCGGCGTGGTCGCTGGCTCGATCCGCTTCAGCTATTTTCATGAGCTGTTCGGCCGCCTGAAACTCGGCCCCAACGACATCATCTCGGTTTTTCGCAAGGACGGCACCGTGATCATGCGCACGCCGTTCGATCTGGATATGATCGGCAAGAACCTCGGCGATCTACCCACCGTGAAACGTGTGATGTCGGAGCCGAGCGGATCGTATACGGGAATTTCCTATTCGACCCATCGGCCGCGGCTTTATGTCTGGCGTGACAGCACAAGGCCGCTCGTCGTTCTCGTGGGCAAGCAGTGGAGCGATATCTACGAACTCTGGCGCATGGAGATGACCCGGATCGGCGCGCTGATGTCGGCGCTGATTCTTTTCGTGCTCGGGGTGACCTTGTTTCTGGCCCGCGAAATCGGGCGCCGCGCCGCCGCCGAGGACAAGCTCGAGGAACTTGCCACGACCGATGCGCTGACGGGCCTGCGAAACCGGCGCAAGTTCGATGCCGTGATCGACGCCGAGTGGCGGCGCGCGGCACGGCAGAGGAAGCCGGTCGCATTGCTCATGATCGACGCCGACTATTTCAAGACCTACAACGACACCTTCGGACACCAGGCCGGCGACGAGCTGCTGGTCGGGATTGCGATCTGCATTTCGGATTCGGTGCAGCGCGCCGGCGATTGTGTGGCGCGCTATGGCGGCGAGGAATTTGCGATATTGTTGCCCGGACTCTCGCCTGCCGAGGCTCTCGGGGTGGCCGAAACCATCCGCCTGAAGGTCGAGCAATGGTGTGGCGAGAGCGCGATCACCACCGTCAGTGTCGGGGTTGCGAGCCTCGTACCCGGCGGCTCCGCCGACTGGAACCGGCTGGTGAAGGCCGCCGATCAGGCGCTGTACGCGGCCAAGGCCAGTGGCCGCAATCGATGCGTGCTTGCGGGCGCCTCGAATTTGTCGCTGGTGGCCTGAGGGGCTGTTCCGTCGTTCCGGGGCGGCTCGTAAAGCCGAACCCGGAACCTCGAGATTCCGGGTTCGATGCTTCGCATCGCCCCGGAATGACGACGTGAGCTTGGGCGCTCCCGTCGTCACTTGCCCAGATATTTCTTCAGATCGGCGCGAAGTCCGTCACGCAGCTCGGGCCGTGCCATGGCGTAAGCGATATTGGCGCGCAGGAATCCGGCCTTCGAGCCGCAATCGTGCCGCTCGCCCTTGAACTCGACGCCATAGAATTTCTGCTTTTTCGCCAGGCCAATCATTGCATCGGTGAGCTGGATTTCGCCGCCGGCGCCATGTTCCAGGGTTTCCAGGACATTGAAGATTTCCGGCTGCAGGATGTAGCGCCCGGTGATCGAAAGGTTCGATGGCGCAGTTCCCTTGCGCGGCTTTTCCACCATCCCGTCGACCTCGAAAATATTGCCGTCGCGCTTGCCGACGCCGCAGATGCCGTATTGGTGGGTGAGATGATCGGGCACGGCCTCCACCGCGATCAGGTTGGAGTTCTTGTCGAGCCGTGCCGCCGCTTCGATCATTTGCGCCAGACATCCCGGCGTGTTGAGCACTAGCTCATCGGGCAGCACCACCGCAAACGGCTCGTGACCGACGATGTCGCGCGCGCACCACACCGCGTGGCCGAGCCCGAGCGGCGCCTGCTGCCGTGTGAAGCTCATCGCGCCGGCTTCCGGCTGATCGCGTGCCAGGATCTCCATCTCCGCCTTCTTGCCGCGCGCGGCAAGCGTGGCATCGAGCTCGAACATCCGGTCGAAATGATCCTCGATCACGCCCTTGTTGCGGCCGGTGACGAAGATGAAATGCTCGATGCCGGCTTCCCTGGCTTCGTCGACGACATACTGAATCAGCGGCTTGTCGACGATGGTGAGCATTTCCTTTGGCATAGCCTTGGTGGCTGGCAGGACGCGGGTGCCGAGACCGGCGACTGGGAAGACGGCTTTGCGGATTTTCATCGGGATCGGGACTGGGTTGCGAGGGCGGAAAGAAAGCAGATTTTGATCGCACTAGTAGCCGCTTTGCGGCCGAGAACAAAGGCGGATGTGAGATAAAGGTTTCCGCGCCAGGCGCTCTTTTTTCACCCCAAAGCCGCCTGACGCAAAAATTCCGCCTTTGTTAAGTTGTTGGAAACCGTTACCAGTGCGGCGAATTTGAAGTTCCTATCGGTATCGCCGCGAGTTCGTGATAGGAACTTCAAATTCGAAGCCGCTACTCAAATCAACAAGTTGCTGGAGCTCCTTTGATTCCGAAGTTCGCATCAGAGGTCGCCGCGATAGCTTACGAACTTCGCAATCGGAGCTCCAGGCCTGCTGCCTGAATGCCTTTCGGGTGCGACATGACAGGACCAGCAACAAGGCCGGCGAGGAAACGAGCGGGCACAGTACTGCTTGCGGCGATGCTGCTGTGGGTGGGACAAGCGCGCGCGCAATCGAGCGGGCCGCTCGACTTTCTCGGTAACATCTTCGGCGGCTCGTCGTCGAAAGCAAGCCAAACCCCGCAAGCGGTGCCCACGCCACCGGCCTCCGCGAGCGCCGGGCCGCGGCCGTGGAGCGGCGAGGACGGCGCCTCCGGCCATCCCCTGATGACGGCGAGCGCGATCCGCGAGGCGGCGGCGAATTTCGACAATTGCATCGCCTCGATGTGGCCGGACGCGGCGCGACGCAACATCTCGCAGGACAGTTTTGCGCGGTTTAGCGCCGGCCTTGCGCCCGATTTGCGCATCATGGATCTGATGGATTCGCAGCCCGAATTCACCAAGTCGATCTGGGACTATCTGGATATCCTCGTCAACGACAACCGCCTCGCCAAGGGCCGGGAGATCCTTGCCAAATACAAGGTACAGTTCGACGCGACGGAGAAGGCCTATGGCGTAGACCGCCACGTGATCGCTGCGATCTGGGGCATCGAGTCGAACTACTCCACCCAGATCGGCGATCGCAGCGTTCTGCAGTCCACCGCAACGCTGGCCTGCATCGGCCGCCGCCAGAAATATTTCCGCGATGAGTTCCTCTCCGCGCTCGAAATCCTTCACCACGGCGATTTGCGCCCCGAGCAGATGCGCGGCTCCTGGGCGGGCGCGTTCGGGCCGACCCAGTTCATGCCGACGGCGTTCAAGCGTTATGCGGTCGATGCCGACGGCGACGGCCGGCGCGACGTAGTCGACAATCCCGCCGATCTGATCGCCTCCACGGCCAACAACCTGAAGAAGGACGGCTGGCAGACCGGCAAAGGCTGGGGCTACGAAGTCGTGGTGCCGAAGGGTTTCAATTACATGCTGGCGGATCGGGCCAGGAGCATGACATTCGCGCAGTGGGAACACCTGGGCATCACGCGCGCCAATGGTCAGCCATTCCCGGCTTCCACCGACAAGGCCTATCTGCTGGCGCCCGCGGGTGCCGAGGGACCGGGCTTTTTGATGCTGCAGAATTTCCGCGTGATCATGAAATACAATCCGGCGGAGGCCTATGCGCTCGCGATCGGCCATTTCGCCGACCGGCTGCGCGGCGGCCCGCCCTTCGTGCAACCCTGGCCGCGGCAGGAGCGGGAATTGTCGCGTGCCGAGCGGCTGGAATTGCAGCAGCTTCTGGCGCAGCGCGGGTTCTATCGCGGCACCCCGGACGGCCAGTTCGGCGGCGAAACCAGGGAGGCGCTGCGCGGCTTCCAGGCCTCGGTCGGCGCCCCGGCCGACGGGTTTGCCTCCTCGGAAGTGCTCGAGCGGCTGCGAGGACGGTGATTCCGGGGCATCCGGCCTCGAAAGTAATCCTGTTTGTTTACCGCACGAAATCCGGTTCCCGGCACAACCTGGCCGTATTAAGCGTTCTAAGGTAGCTGGTGACGGCCGCCTCCGGGCGCAGGAAATGTGTCCGCTTACGGTCGAATTCAGTTATCCTAGCTACCGTTCGAACCACACGATGCGATTGGGCCGCATGCCGAGGAAAAAGTCCTTTTTGCACTTGTTTACTGAAGGCGGCCCGATGGTCGCGTTGGCCGCTGCGATCGCTCTTTTGGTCGCTGTGGTGGCGCCTGCGTCCGCGCAGTGGAACTGGTTCGGCGGCCCGCCGGGCCAATCGCAGCAGCAAAACCAACGGAGCTGGTTCGGCCGCGACTTCTTTGCGCCATTTCAGCAACAGCAGCAGCCGAGGCGAGTCGAGGATTTTTCCAAAGCGCCGCCGCCGGCCAAGCGCGACACCATCCCCGAACGCAATGTTCTGGTGCTCGGCGATTCCATGGCGGATTGGCTCGCTTATGGTCTTGAGGATGCCTATGCCGAGCAGCCGGACATGGGCGTGATCCGGCGGCACAAGACCGTCTCCGGCCTCATCCAATATCAGCCCAAGGGCGAACCGGCGGACTGGGCGGCCGCGGCCAAGACCATCCTTGCGGCAGAAAAGCCCGACATCATCGTGGTCATGCTCGGTCTCAACGACCGCATCGCCATGCGCGAGGTGGCGGCAGAGAAATCCGACGCCAAGCCGGGCGACAAAAAGGGCGACAAGAAGGATGCCCGCGCCAAACCGGATTCCAGGTCCGGCGATAAGCCCGGCGAAACCAGGCCCGCGGGCAAGAGCGACGACGCGGCCGATGCCGCTGCCAAGCCCGACGACAAGGCAGCCGATGCCGAATTGGCCGACGATGAGGAGAAGGGCGAGAGCCAGCCGAACGTCACGCCGGAAAGAAGCTCGCGTTCGCCCACTGGCCTGGTCCAGTTCCGCGACGAACGATGGGTCGAACCCTACAACAAGAAGATCGACGAGATGCTCGCGATCCTGAAAACCAAGGGCGTGCCGGTGCTGTGGGTCGGCTTGCCGGCGGTGCGCGGCGCCAAGGCGACGTCGGACGCGCTGTTTCTGGATTCGCTCTACCGCGAGGGTTCGGCCAAGGCCGGCATCACCTATGTCGATGTCTGGGACGGGTTCGTCGACGAGGCCGGTCGCTTCCTGCAACAGGGCCCCGACTTCGAGGGCCAGATCCGCCGCCTGCGCTCCTATGACGGCGTGTATTTCACCAAGCCCGGCGCGCGCAAGCTCGCCCATTATGTCGAGCGCGAGATCACGCGCCTGCTGGCGGGGCGCTCGGCGCCGTTCATGCTGCCGACCGAGCCGCTGACGCCAGATGCCAACGCGCAGCCCGGACAGCCAGCACCGCGTCCGCTCGCGGGCCCGATCCTGCCGCTGGTCGCTTCCTCCGTCGGCACCGATCAACTGCTCGGTGGTCCGGGATCGCGCCCGGCCGCGGTCGATACACTGGTGGCGAAAACCCTCGTCAAAGGCGAGCCGCTGGCAGCACCGGCGGGCCGCGCCGATGACTTTGCCTGGCCGCGGCGCGAGGTCGGACGCGAGCAGGTCAAGGGCGAAACGCCGGTAGCTGCCATCACTCCCGACGGCACGCCTGCGGCAACAGCGCCCGCCCCGGCCCAGAAGCCAAAGAAGCCGAATTCGGTCCAGCCGGCCGCCCCCACGCCGGCTCAACCGGCCCCGCCGGTTCAATCGGCTGCCCCGACGTTCGGGAATTTCTTCGGCTTCGGAAGCCCGCCGCCGGCGCGTCAACCGCAACCTTCGCCGCGCACCCAAGGCGTGCCGCGACCGCCGGCCAATGTCGGGCGCTCGGCAGCCGCGCCGCCGGCGCAGCAGGCGCCGCCAGCTAATGGCAACCTGACGCGATAGGCCCGTTCTTTCGGCAAAAAGCCCACGAGCGCTGATGTCAGCGCTCGCGGCAAGCATCGTCCTTCAGCAATCAAGTTGGGCACATGGCGTGAAGTCTGGAGCAGCTTGCGCCTCAGCCGTAGTAGCGCCAGCGCGGCGGCGGCCGGCGCGGGCGCGTCATCAGGAGGCCGAGCGCAAAGCCGATGCCACCTGCAAGCAGGAGCGAGCCGAGCGGATTGTCCTGCACTGTCTTTGCCACGGCCTGCGTGCCGCCGCGCAAGGTTTCGCCACTCTGATCGTAGGCGCCCCTGGCGTAGTCGACGGCAGCTTCGCCTGCGTCGCGCGCGGCATCCTTGGCCTGGCCAAAAAGATTCTGCACCGAACCGGCCGCCTCTCGCACCCGACCGGCAGCCTGGGTTTGAGCATCACCGGTCGCCTCACCGAAGGCACCCTCGACCTTTCCAGCGGCATCCTTTGCCGAACCGACGATTCGATCCTTGTCCATCGCGGTCACTCCCTGTTTCCGTGTGTTGATACCGCTGGGCCGGCGCCCCGCGTTCATTTCAGCGAAGTAACCCGGCGAAGCCCGTTCAGGTTCCTTGCTTCTCCTACGTTGGCAGAGCCGACGACCATGTCGAGCCGTTGACTTGAAGAGGTCGGCGAGTAGCCTCTGTTTCATGCGGCGGAACAAGCTGCAGGCCGATCAGGGAGAGGACCCCATGTCCGTGACGATCCGAAAGCTTCACCCGCATTTCTTTGGAGAAGTCTCCGGCGTCGATCTGCGAAAGCCGCTGACGCCGCAGGAGGCACGCGACATCGAAGCAGGCATGGACGAATACGCGGTACTCTTGTTCCCAAACCAGGACATCACGGACGAGCAGCAACTGGCGTTTGCGCTCAATTTCGGCGAGCGCGAGACCTCGCGCGGCGGAACGGTGACCAGGAAGGAAGATTACCGGCTCTCCTCGGGACTGAACGATGTTTCCAATCTCGGCAAGGACGGCAAGCCGCTGCCGCGCGATCACCGCACCCATTTGTTCAATCTCGGCAACTGTCTGTGGCATTCCGACAGTTCGTTTCGGGCTATACCGGCAAAATTCTCGCTTCTGTCGGCGCGAGTGGTGAACCCGAACGGCGGCAACACCGAATTCGCCGACATGCGCGCGGCCTATGACGCGCTCGACGGGGAGACCAAGGCGGAGATCGAGGATCTGATCTGCGAGCATTCGCTGATGTATTCGCGGGGATCGCTCGGCTTTGTCGATTACTCCGAAGAGGAAAGGCAGATGTTCAAGCCGGTGCGGCAACGGCTGGTGCGGACCCATCCTGTGCATCGCCGCAAGTCGCTCTATCTGTCGTCGCATGCGGGCGCGATCCTCGGCATGAGCGTGCCGGAGGCGCGGCTGTTGCTGCGCGACCTCACCGAGCATGCCACGCAGAGGGAGTTCGTCCATGTCCACAAATGGACGGTGCACGACCTCGTGATGTGGGATAACCGCCAGACCATGCACCGCGTTCGCCGTTACGATCAGTCGCAGCCGCGCGACATGCGGCGTGCTACGGTCGCCGGCACCGAGCCCACGGTGGCGCAGCAGGCGGCGGAGTAGGTTGGCGCGATGATTCATGGTTGAATCAGCGGAGGCTGCAACCGCCCTTCCTTCTCCCCTTGCGCGAGAAGGTGGCCATAGGCGGCCTGCGGCCGCCGTTCTTTTAGGACGCCGATGCTTTGCATCGGCCATGCGAAGTCCGCGCCGGATCAGGGGTCACTGTCCGAGCACTCAAAATGGAAATTTTCGGCGGGTAAACCCCTCACCCGGATCGCATCTAAAGCTGCGACGTAGCCGAAGCTTTGCTTCGGCGTCCTCTAAATGACGGCCGCCCTAGGCGGCCTATGCCTCTCCCGCAAGGGGAGAGGTAACACCTTCGATGCCGCTCCAGCTCGACAAAACTTCATCCTGTCCGCCATGACGGCCCAAACCTACGCGTGGCCGGCCTCGTTCGACAGCATGCCGGGATCGATCCCGATCTTGCGCAGCGCGCGGTTATATTTTTCCTCGATATCGTCGCCGAAGATCAGATCGGGATCGGCGTCGCAATGCAGCCATCCATTGTCCTGGATTTCACTTTCCAGCTGCCCGGCCGCCCACCCGGCATAGCCGAGCGCGAGCACGGCATGTTTGGGGCCAGCGCCCCGCGCGATCGCCTTCAGGATGTCGACGGTCGCGGTGAGGCAGATCTCGTCGTCGATCCTCAGCGTCGCATCCTCGATGAAGAAATCGCTCGAGTGCAACACGAAACCGCGCCCCGTCTCCACCGGGCCGCCCTTCAAGACACGCATGGTCTCGGCATTCTCGGGAAGCTTGATCTGATCGGCTTTCTTGATGATCTCGAGCTGCACCAGCAATCCCGGAAAGTCGATGCTGCCCGCGGGCCGGTTGACGATGATGCCCATCGCGCCTTCGGCCGAATGGGCGCAGAGATAAATCACCGAACGCTCAAAGCGGGGATCGCCCATCACGGGCATCGCGATCAGCAACTGACCGTCGAGGTAACGGCCCTCCCCTTCACCGCCAGTGCCGGCGGATTCGCGGCGAACCAAACCCGGTCTTTTGCCTTCAGGGTCCATCCGCTGGGAACCTCGTGCCTTTGTCCATCCTGATATTGGGTCTCGGTTCTGTCAATCAAGCTCGGAAAGCACTGATACAGATCACAGGCAATTCAATGGCCTACAATCTCGCTCTTCTGTAAGGACGGGTCATGATCGTTGAAGTTCCGTTGCGAGCCGCGCTCGGTCTGGCCCTGACCGCATTGATGTCATTGCCTGCCGTCGGGGCGCGCGCCGAGGATGCCTCACCCTGGCAAAAGGCTGCACACTCCGCCGTCCGGCTGCTGGCGGGATCGCGTAGCGGGCCGGTGCTGCTCGGCGGAATCGCCGTGCAGCTCGAACCCGGTTGGAAAACTTACTGGCGTACCTCTGGTGACTCCGGCGTTCCCCCCCGCTTCGACTTCTCCAAATCCGACAATGTCGAGGCGGTGACGGTTCTGTGGCCGGCGCCGATGAAATTCGACGACGGCGGCGGTGGCATATCGCTCGGCTATCAGAACCAGGTCGTGCTGCCGTTGCGGATTGTCCCGAAAAGTACCGACAAGCCGGTAACGCTTCGCGCCGATATCAACTACGCGGTCTGTGAGAAGCTTTGCATCCCGGTCGATGCGAGCGCCGAGCTCGGCTTTGCCAGTGTCGCGAGCACCGAAGACAGCGTGCTGTTCGCAGCGCTCGACACCGTCCCCAAACCGGCCAGTGTCGGCGATCCCAACCCGCTTACCATCCGCGACGTCAAGCGCGAGGGCAAATCCACGGTTCTGGTCGACGTGCTGTCGCCCGATGCGCGCACCGTCAATCTTTTTGTCGAAGGACCGACGCCGGACTGGTCGCTGCCGGTGCCAAAACTGCGCGAACCCGGCCCGCCCGGGGTCAAGCGCTTTGCCTTTCAGCTCGACGGCGTGCCGCCCGGCGTCAATCCGGAAGGCGCGGCGCTGAAATTGACACTGGTCGGCGGCGATCGTTCTTACGAATTCAACATCAATCTGGAATAGGGCTCGAATCTGCAGTAGTGCGCGCGGCCGCCGCGCACGAGCCCGCGGCTCTCATCGCGAGCGAAGCGAGGCGATCCAGTGAGCGGTCAAAGCGGACTGGATTGCTTCGGAGCTCACGCTCCTCGCAATGACATGGATCCAATCCCGGCAGTGACGCTTACGGCCGCGTGGTTCGATCACTCCGCGGTCCAGCCGCCGTCGATCGACAGATTTGTACCGGTGATCTGCGCCGCGTCGTCGCCGCACAGAAACAGCGCCAGCGCTGCAACCTGCTCGGAGGTGACGAACTCCTTGGTCGGCTGCGCCTCCAGGAGCACGTCGTGGATCACCTGCTCCTTGGTCATGTTGCGCGCCTTCATGGTGTCGGGGATCTGCTTCTCGACCAGCGGCGTCCAGACATAGCCGGGGCTGATGCAGTTGCAGGTGACCTTGTAGGTCGCAAGCTCCAGCGCCACCGTCTTGGTGAGGCCGGCGATGCCATGCTTGGCCGACACGTAGGCCGACTTGAACGGCGAGGCCACCAGCGAGTGCGCCGACGCCGTGTTGATGATGCGGCCCCAGCCGCGCTTCTTCATGCCTGGCACGACGGCGCGGATGGCGTGGAACGCCGCCGACAGGTTGATCGCAATGATCGCGTCCCATTTTTCGATCGGAAATTCCTCGATCGGCGAGACGAACTGGATGCCGGCATTGTTGACGAGCACATCCACCGAACCGAAGGTCTTTTCGCCGAGTGCGATCATGCCGGCGATCTCGGCAGGCTTGGTCATGTCGGCCGGCGAATGGACCGCCTTGACCTTGAAGTCGCGCTCGATTCCCGAGCGCTCCCGCTCGATATCCGCCGGCGTGCCGAAACCGTTGAGCACGATATTGGCGCCGGCGCTGGCGAAGGCTCGGGCAAAGGCGAGCCCGATGCCGCTGGTCGAACCGGTCACTACCGCGGTCTTGCCTGACAGGTTAGCCATTTTTTTCACTCCTTTTTGACGGGGCTTTCTTCATCCGAGAGATCGTAGGTCACCATGGTTTCGTCGGATTGCGGTCGTTGCAACCAGTCCTTGTGACGCATCGACAGATGGACGTCGCGCACACCGGCTTCCCAATGTTCGACCATGGCGACATGGGAGAAATCATAGTCCTTGGAGGACGTCTCGTAATTCTTGCTCTTGTAGATAAGGTGCACCACCGTGACGGTGTTCTCCTTGGCGGCTTCGCGCAGCAGGTTCACCGAAGAGTGGTTTTTCAGATCCTCCGGCAGCCTGCCGATCAGATCGCGAATCGCCTTGCGGGCGTTGTGGAGCTGCCGGTTCTTGTCGGTGGTCATGCGCGTGCGGCTTGAGAAGCGGATGTCCTTCTCGCGCTCGGCCGCCTCCAGCAAAGTCTCCGGCAGAGGTCCGCGGGCGCTGAAGAGATCGACCTGGAAGATCAGGAGGTCGTTTTCGGTTTCGGCGTCCAGCACATAGTCGAGCGGCGTGTTGGAGGCCACGCCGCCATCCCAATAATGCTCGCCGTCGATGACGATCGAGGGGAAGCCCGGCGGCAGCGCGCCGGACGCCATGATGTGCTCGGGACCGATGCGCTTGCCGAGCCGGTTGAACTCTAAATTGTCGAAAAACCGGAAATTGCCGGAGGTCACGCCCACCGCGCCGACGCTGAGCCGGCACTGCAGATCGTTGATGCGATCGAAATCGACCAGAAGCTCCAGCGTTTTCCGCAACGGCGTGGTGTCGTAATAACTCTGGGATTGCGGGCTTCCCTTTGGCCACAGCGGGGCCGGCGGCACCCGCGGCGAAAAAAAGCCCGGCACGCCGAAAGTGGCGATCATTGCGGCGCTGGTCTCGTTGAACACCGAGCGCTCACGGTCGCCGCGCGGAATCGGAACCCACGGCATCGGAGCGGAGACGGTCGACCAGAATTCCTTCAGCCTGTCGACGCGCTTTGCCGGCTCGTTGCCGGCGATGATCGCGGCGTTGATGGCGCCGATCGAGATGCCGGCGATCCAGTCCGGCTGGAAATCACAATGGCAAAGCGCCTGATAGGCGCCCGCCTGATAGGAACCGAGCGCGCCGCCACCTTGCAGGACAAGCACGCGCTGCGCCTTCGCGGGCGTGCTTGCTGACGGTTGATCGGCCGGATTCATCATGCCTCCACATCGAAATTATAGGAATGCAGCGTGACGCCTGTGAGCGATGACGTCAATTGGCGAGGAGAGCGGATGGGATCCTCACGCCGGGCGTATCGCGAGCCTCGGTCGAGGCAAGAATGAGGGTCCAGAAAACCTTGTATTTGGTGTTGGGAGCGTAGCTGGCCGCGATGCCCATTTTTGTGACATCACCCTGCAGCATGTTGGCGCGGTGCGGTGGCGAATCGCGCCATCCGGAAAAGGCTTCGGCCAAAGTGTGGTAGCCGGCGGATACGTTTTCCACCGCCGTCGTTGCAGGGTAACCGGCTGCCTGCAGCCGCTTCGGCAGTGGCGCCTTCACGTCGTGGTCGAGCTTGTTGCGCTTCGCCATCGCTTGCGACTGTCCTTCCGCAACCTTCATCAATTCGGGATCGATCACCACGGCGCCAAGGCCATTGTTCTTGCGATAGAGCGAAATCATCGTTGCCGCGGCCTCGGAATCGAGCCTGGCGCCCTCCGCCATGTTGAAATACATGCTGGGTTGCTCGATCGGGGCATCGGCCGCGCAGCCGCCAAGCGCCAGCAGTCCGAGTATCGCGACCAGGCCGCGCATCATTTCAATTGTCCCCCACAACTGATCCGCCAGGATGCCAGGCGGCTTGGCGAAAAGATCACACACTCATTCAATGGTTTAGAGAGCGATTCCGAATGGACAAGCCGTTATTGCCCAGAGGTGCACCCGCGAATGGTGCTTGTTGCATGCCAACCGTGGCTGAATGGTGAACGAACCGCCAAATTTCTGTCGTCATTTCGGGGCGCGCGGGTCCTTCGCAAGCGTCCTGTGAAGTGCGCTTGCACATCAGAGAATCGGAAGATTCCGGCTCTGGTGCCGACGCAATCTCCGAAACATGACGGGCGCAACCCGTCAGGCACACCTGGCTTACGCCATCTTCACCGTGTGAATCCCGCATTCCGTTTTGGCGCGGCCGCGCCAGCGGCCGGCGCGCGCGTCCTCATCCGGCGAGGTCCGCGTCGTGCACGGCATGCACCCGACCGAGAGGAAGCCGGACGCCGCAAGCGGGTGCGGCGGCAGCTTGGCCAGCGTGTAGATCGCCTGGATCTCTTCGCGCGCGACGTTGGCGAACGGATTGAATTTGAGCCGGATACCATCGTCCTCGACCACCGGAATGGCGGCGCGGAGGCCGCCCTGGAAGCGCTTGCGCCCGTTGATCCAGGCCTTGAAAGGCCCAAGCGCGCGTTGCAGCGGCTCGACTTTCCGGATACGACAGCACGCATCGGGATCGGAGAACCACAATTCGCGATTTTGATCCTCGCGCCGCAAAACCTCCTGGTCCGGCTTGATCGAGCGGACATCGCGCAGGCCGAGCGTTGCGACCAGCGTGTCGCGATAGGCCAGCGTTTCCTCAAACAGCCATCCGGTGTCGAGAAAGATCACGGGGATCGCCGGATCGACGTCGGCCATGACCTTGAGCAGCGCCGCCGATTCCGTGCCGAAGGAGGAGACCAGCGCGAGATGTTCGCGGCCGGCGACGCCCAGCGCTGCTTCGATCACCTCGGCCGGCGTGGCGTTTCGAAGAATCTGATCGAACTCGGCCGCCGGCGGCAAAAGCCCGCCTGCGCTTCGTTCCGCGAGAAGAGGCTGCACGACTTCACTCACTGGCGGCGCTCTCCGAGTGGCGCTGCTGCAGCCGCCGGTTAAGCGCGGTGAGGCGCCCGTCGCCGGTCGGCTGATAGAATACCGAATAACGCTTGGCGGTCACCGCAAAGGCCTCGACATCGCTCTGCTTCTTCGCTTCAAGCGTGTCGAATCCGGCGCGCAGCATGAACACGAACTGGTCGCGCAACACCTGGCCCGTGGCGCGCAATTCGCCCTCGTAGCCGTGACGCTCGCGCAACAGCCGTGCCTGGCTATAGGCGCGCCCGTCGCGGAATGTCGGGAACACCAGCGCGACTGCGGCGAGCCGGTCGAGCCATGGCACGAGATCGTCGACGTCGCGATTGTTCGGCCAGATCACGCCCAAGTTGCCCGGGCGCCGCAGCAGCGCTTCCCGATCCTCGAGAAACCGCGCCGCCGAAACCAGAATGGCGCCGTCGCCCGGCAGTTCGGCGCCGTCCGGAACGTGGACGAAGATGTCGGTCGCGATCTTTCCGTTCTTAACGAGTGGCATAGACCCGCTCCCTGAATGGTTCGACGCCGAGCCGCTTCACCGTATCGACGAAAAGCTCGTCGGGGCGTTCGCGCAGCGCCAGATAGGCTTCAACAATGTCCTCAATCACGTCGGCGACTTCGCCGAACGGCACGGCGGGCCCGATCAGAACGCCGAGCTCGGCATTTTCGTCCGCACGGCCGCCGATCGTGATCTGGTAAAATTCCTCGCCGTTCTTCTCGACGCCGAGAATGCCGATATGGCCGACATGGTGATGGCCGCAGGCATTGATGCAGCCGGAAATATTGATGTGCAGGCGGCCGATCAGCTCGGCGGTCTCCGGACTGGCAAATCGCCGGGTCAATTCCTGCGCGATCGGAATCGAGCGCGCGTTCGCAAGCGAGCAGTAATCCAGTCCGGGACAGGCAATGATGTCGGAGATCAGGTTGACGTTCGGTGTCGCCAGCCCGATTCTGTCGAGTGCCTTGAACAACGCCGGCAGGTCGCGCTTGGCGACGTGAGGCAGCGCGAGATTCTGCTCATGTCCGACGCGGATTTCACCGAAGGAATATTTGTCAGCGAGGTCCGCAACCGCGTCCATCTGGTCAGCCGTCGCATCGCCCGGCGGCCCTCCGACGGGCTTTAGCGACAGGGTGACGATGGCGTAGCCCTGGACCTTGTGCGTGAACACCGAATTCCGCCGCCACCGCTCGAAGACGCCATCGTGCGCCGCCTTCTTCAGCTCTTCGGGCATATGCGGCAGCTTTTCGTAGATCGGATAGGAAAAGCGCGACCGCACTTCCTCGATCACGGCATCATCCAGCGTCAGCGCGCTGTCGCCCATCGCCCGCCATTCCTCCTCCACCTCGGCCGCGAATTTCTCGATGCCGAGCTCATGCACCAGGATCTTGATCCGCGCCTTGTAGATGTTGTCGCGACGGCCGTACTGGTTGTAGACGCGCAGAATCGCCTCGACGTAGCTCAACAGATCGCGGCCGTGCACGAACGGCTTGATGGTCTTGGCGATGAAGGGCGTGCGGCCAAGGCCGCCGCCGACCAGCACTTCGAAACCGGTCTCGCCTTGCGCATTCTTGTGCAAGCGCAGGCCGATATCGTGAATCTTGATCGCGGCGCGGTCATGCGCGGAAGCGGTGATCGCAAATTTGAACTTGCGCGGCAGGAACGAGAATTCCGGGTGCAGCGTCGTGTATTGCCGCAGCAGCTCCGACCAGATGCGCGGGTCCTCGATCTCGCCGGGCGCAACGCCCGCCCACTGATCGGAGGTGACGTTGCGCGTGTTGTTGCCCGACGTCTGCATGGCGTGGATGCCGACCTCGGCGAGATCGGCCAGCGCATCCGGCAATTCGGCCAGCTTGATCCAGTTGAACTGGATATTCTGGCGGGTGGTGAAATGCCCGTAGCCGCGGTCGTAGCGCCGCGCCACATGCGCCAGCCGCCGCAATTGCTGCGAGGACAGCGTGCCGTAGGGGATCGCGACGCGGAACATGTAGGCGTGCAGCTGCAGATAGACGCCGTTCTGCAGCCGCAGCATCTTGAATTCGTCTTCGGTGAGCTCGCCGGAGAGGCGCCGCTTCACCTGATCGCGAAACTCCTCAACGCGTTCGTTGATGAGGGTGCGGTCGAGCTCGTCATATGCGTACATGATAAAGGCGGCCTTACGCGGGAACGGGAAGTTCAATGGTGACGCCGCGGAGCCGGATCAGTTCGCGGAGATTCCCGGGCTTGATCGCGCCGCCATCGTTGATATCGACCGGTGCGATGTAGGCGCCGACCGCGCCGATATCGTCGGCAACCGATTCGGCCAGAAGCGCGCGCGCCTCGGCGACGGTGCGCACGATCGCGGCCTCCGCCAACTCGGTCGACCAGCCCTGTGAAGCGTTGCGATAGATCACCGCGCCGTCGAAGGTGCGGTTCGCGGTGACGATGGATGGACCGGTGATCCTGATTTTTTGTTCGAGCGGAGATGTCATTCGGCGGCGACCTGAAAGTAGGAGGCGAGTTGGGTGAGTTCCAGATGGCGCGCGGGCGCCGAGTGCGCGACCACGTCGCCGATGATGAGGATGGCGGGACCGCCGTCGATGCCAGCGACGAGATCGGGCAACCGATCAAGCGTGCCGACGACGGCCTGCGCGTCAGTGCGGGTGACGCGGGCGAATACGCCGACGGGGGTTTGCGGCGAGCGTCCGGCAGCAACAAGACCGGCTCGCACCGAGGGCGCCGCGGTCATGCCCATGTAGACGACGATCGTCATCTTGGTGTCGGTCAGGGTCGACCAGTCGACGGCTTGCGCGTCCCTCGCCTTGTGCGCGGTGAGGAAGGTGATGCGCAGCGCCTCGTTGCGGAACGTCAGCGGCACCTCGAATTGCGCGGCAGCCCCGAGGCCCGCGGTTATGCCGGGAATGACGGAAAAGGCGACATTTGCCTGCCGAAGCGCTTCGATTTCCTCGCCGCCGCGGCCGAAGACAAAGGGATCGCCGCCCTTGAGCCGCACCGCGCGCTGCCCTGATTTTGCAGCTTCGATCAACAGCTGGTTGATCGCCTTCTGCCCGATGCCCGGCTTGCCGACACGACGGCCGACCGGCACGCGCGTCGCATCGCGCCGCGCGCGATCGAGAATTTCTCCCGCCACCAGTTCGTCGTGGAAAATCACATCGGCGTCCTGCAATGCCCGTAGCGCCTTGACCGTGAGCAGGTCCGGATCCCCCGGGCCGGCGCCGATCAGCGATACGCTGCCCTCGGCGCGACCCGATGGCAGCGCACCGGCAAAGCCGGAGGGATCGCGGATTTTCTTGAGCGTCGCTTCGGCTTCTTCACCGCGCCCGGCAAGAACCAGTTCGCCGATTCCGCCATCGATGACGCGCTCCCAGAAGCGGCGGCGCAGGGCGAATTCGGGAACGAGCGCATGGATGGCCTTGCGCCAGCGGCCGATGAAACGCGCAAGCTCGCCGATGCGCGCGGGCAGCACCGCCTCGATGCGCTCGCGTACACGGCGCGCCACGACCGGCGAAGCGCCACCGGTCCCAACGGCGACCACCACATCGCCGCGATCGACGATGGCGGGAAAAATGAAGGTCGAATGCGCAAGGTCGTCCATGACATTCACGGGAAGCCCGAGCGTTCTTGCGCGCGCCGACATCGCCGGACCGATTTCGCCGGCGCCCGCACAAACCACCGCGACGACTCCCGAGAGATCGGCGATCAACGGATCGCCCGTGGCAGGCTCGATGCGTGCCGCATCCGGCGCGGCGATGCCATTGACATCGTGATGGCCGTCAGTCGCGTACCAGCGAACCCGCGCTCCGGCCGAAATCAACAGTCGCAATTTCGCACGCGCCGGATCGCCGGAACCGACGAGCAGCACCAAGCCGCCTTGCAGATCAAGAAATACCGGCAGGAATCGCATGCGACACTCGCTTCCCCAATGTACGGGGTTGACGGAAATTATTTTCTATTTAAGTCTCGTTCAAGCCCTGCAAATAGAAAATTATTTCTTCTCTATTGCAGTGCAACTATAGAATTTTCAACTCCCAGGGCCAAGGGCCGGTAGATGCATCTTCTCGACCATAATCACGCAGCCGACCGGCTGGACCGCGCCTTTCCGCTCGAACCATCCCTGGTCACGCAAAGTTCAACGCAGGCGCGCGGACGCGCGCCCTCGATGGATCACCTCGACGCGCTTGAGGCGCAGAGCATCTACATTTTTCGCGAAGCCTTCGCGCGGCTGAAGAAGCTCGCGCTGTTGTGGTCGCTGGGCAAGGATTCCAACGTGATGATCTGGCTGGCGCGCAAGGCCTTCTTCGGCCGCGTACCGTTCCCGGCCTTGCACGTCGACACCGGCAAGAAATTTCCGGAGATGTATGCGTTTCGCGATCAATACGGCAAGGAATGGGAGCTCGATCTCAAGATCGAGCCCTGCCCGCCGATCGAGAGCGTCGATCCGACCTTGCCGCCGGCCGCGCGGTCGGCTGCGCGCAAGACCGAAGGATTGAAGCTTGCGCTCGCCAAACATGGCTTCGACGGCTTGATCGCCGGCATTCGCCGCGACGAAGAGGCCACCCGCGCCAAGGAGCGGGTGTTCTCGCCGCGTGGCACCGAAGGCGGATGGGACGTGCGCGACCAGCCTCCGGAATTCTGGGATCAGTTCAACGCCTCGCCGCCGCCGGGCGCCCATCTGCGCGTGCACCCGATCCTGCATTGGACCGAGGCCGACATCTGGGCCTACACCAGGCGCGAAAACATTCCGATCATTCCGCTTTATCTGGCCAATAACGGCAAGCGTTACCGCTCGCTTGGCGATGCCGACATCACCTTCCCCGTGGTCTCCGACGCATCGAGCATCGAGGAAATTCTTCTCGAGCTTGAACGCACCAGGGTGCCGGAGCGCGCCGGCCGTGCGCTCGACCACGAAACCGAAGATGCTTTCGAGCGGCTGCGCGTCGCCGGTTATCTCTGACGCAGAACGGGTGTGAGCGCTGCCATGAACATGATCGTCCCGGCGCCGCTAGCGGCGACCCCCAACGGCACCACGCGTCCACAGTTGCGCATCGTCATCGTCGGCCACGTCGATCACGGCAAATCGACTCTGGTCGGCCGGCTCCTGCACGAGACCGGCAGCCTGCCGGAAGGCAAGCTTGAAATGCTCAAGGCCGTCAGCGCGCGGCGCGGCATGCCGTTCGAATGGTCGTTCCTGCTCGATGCGCTTCAAACCGAGCGCGACCAGGGCATCACCATCGACACCACGCAGATCCGCTTCCGCACCGGCTCGCGCGACGTGGTGCTGATCGATGCGCCCGGACACGCCGAATTCCTGCGCAACATGATTACCGGCGCTTCGCAGGCCGACGGCGCCGTCCTGATCATCGACGCGCTGGAAGGCGTGCGCGACCAGACCCGCCGCCACGGTTATCTGCTGCATCTTCTCGGCGTCAAGCAGGTCGCGGTGGTGGTCAACAAGATGGACCGTGTCGACTTCAGCGCGGAGCGTTTCTCCGAGATCCGCGATGAGATCACCACGCATCTTGCCGGTCTTGGCGTCGCGCCCTCGGCGGTGATTCCGATTTCGGCCCGCGACGGCGACGGCGTGGCAGAGCGCACGCCACGAAGCAGCTGGTACCACGGCCCGACGGTCGTCGAGGCGATCGACGCGCTGGAGCCTGCGCGGCCGCTGGAACAGCTTGCACTGCGGCTGCCGGTGCAGGCGATCTACAAATTCGACGATCGGCGCATCATTGCCGGCCGCATCGAGTCGGGCAGCCTGTCCGCAGGCGACGAGATCGTCATCATGCCCGCCGGAAAAATCGCGCGTGTCAAAAGCGTGGAGGGCTGGCCGGCAACACCGGTCAGGGGCGCCCAGACGGCGGGGCGCTCCGTCGGCATCACGCTCGACCGCGAACTGTTCCTCGAACGCGGCGACGTCATTTCCCACGTCGGCTCGAGCCCGCGCGACACGCGGCGGCTGCGCGCGCGCATCTTCTGGCTGCACGACAAGGAGCTCACCAAGGGTGCGCAAATCCTGGCGAGGCTGGGCACGCGCGAAGGCCGGGCTACCGTGGTGGCGATCGAGAAGGCGGTTGATCCCGGCCAATTGTCGAGCGTCGAGAACACCTCGATCGCGCGCAACCATGTCGGCGAGATCGACATTTCGCTGGCGCAGCCGATCGCCGCCGATCCCTACACCGATAATCCGCGCACCGGACGGCTGGTGATTGAGGTCAACGGCCGCATTGCCGGCGGCGGGCTGGTGCTCTCGGTCGATGCCGGGCAACGGGCGGTCCCCGTCGACATCGTGCCGGTGGAATCGGCGCTCCGTCCCGACGAGCGCTCGGCGCGCTATCGCCACAACGGCGCGGTGGTCTGGTTGACGGGCCTGCCCGCTTCCGGAAAATCGACGCTCGCGCGGGCGCTGGAACGGCGCCTGTTCGGCAAGGGCGGTTCGCCGATCCTGCTCGACGGCGACACGCTGCGTGCCGGACTAAACGGCGATCTTGGATTCTCCGAAAAGGATCGCAGCGAGAACATCCGCCGGCTCGCCGAAGTCGCGACCCATCTGGCGCGCAACGGGCACATCGCGATCGTCGCCGCGGTGTCGCCCTCGCGCGAAGACCGCGCCGCCGCGCGCCGCATTTCGGAGGCCGCATTCCGCGAGATTTACGTCTCGACACCTGCCGAAATCTGCGAGAGCCGCGATCCCAAGGGCCACTACGCCAAGGCGCGCGCAGGCGCGCTCGCCTCGTTCACCGGAATCGGCAAGGATTACCAGCCGCCCGAGGCAAGCGAACTGACGCTCGATACCTCGAGGCGTTCGGTTGCGGAAGCTGCCGACGAGATCGAGCGCATGCTGAGCAGGACCGGCGTTCTGCTCGACGAAGTGGTTGATCTGGCTGCCAATATTTGAGCATTGGTTGAGCATTCCCGGGCCGATCGAATAGGCAAAGGAAGGGCTTTTCTTGCGGCCCGCTTTGGCGCTAAAAGGCGCCTGGTTTTCCGGTTCCGACATTCGTATCGTCTTGAGGCGGCCACTCTTGCGAATGACAGAACCTTAGGAACACCAGTAGATAGTAGTCTTCTAGTGCGTTTTGGATTTGACATTCGCTGTATGGGACGCGCTGCGATATTGAGGCGAATGTCAAATCCACCGTACCAGTGCCCTTTGGCGCTTTTTCCCTTGAAATCCCTGACAACCGCGCGTGAGCGCGGTTTCTTGTGAGAAAAATTCACCATGAATCGTATCGACGCCCACGGATTGAAGATCGCCCCCGTCCTGTTTGATTTCATTGCAAAGGAAGCATCGCCCAAAACCGGGATCACGCCGGACGCGTTCTGGGCGGGGCTTGCCGCCATTATCCGCGATCTGGCGCCGAAAAATCGCGAACTGCTCGCCTTGCGCGACGGCCTGCAGGCAAAAATCGACGCCTGGCATCGCGCCCACAAAGGCAAGCCGGTAGATCTCAATGCCTACACGGCCTTTCTGAAGGAGATCGGCTACCTTTTGCCTGAGCCTGCAACGCAAAAGGTCGAGACGGCCAATGTCGACGAAGAGATCGGCAAGATCTGCGGACCGCAACTGGTCGTGCCGCTCACCAACGCGCGCTACGCGCTGAACGCAGCGAACGCGCGCTGGGGCAGTCTTTACGACGCCTTCTACGGCACCGACGCGATCCCGCCTGGGCCGAGCGAAGCCGGCAAGGGCTTCAACAAGGCGCGCGGCGACAAGGTGGTTGCAAAGGCCAAGGCGTTTCTTGATTCGGCTGTGCCGCTTGCGACCGGCAGTCATGCCGATGCGGTTTCCTACGGCGTTGTCGGCGGGAAGCTTGCGGTCAGGCTGAAGGGCGGCAATGCCACCACGCTGAAATCGAACACGCAATTTTCGGGCTACCAGGGCGAGGCGGCGGCGCCTTCGGCTATTCTTCTCGTCAACAACGACCTGCACATCGAGATCAGGGTCGATCGCAATCACGTGATCGGCAAGGACGATCCGGCCGGCGTCGCCGACATCATCCTCGAGGCCGCGGTCAGCACGATCCTCGACATGGAAGACAGCGTCGCCACTGTCGATGCCGAAGACAAGGTGCTCGTCTATCGCAACACGCTCGGCCTGATGAATGGTGCGCTCTCGGCCGATTTCGAGAAGGGCGGCAAGACGCTCACGCGCGCGCTCAATGCCGATCGCGTCTATGCGGCGCCCGACGGCAAGCAAGTCAGACTGCACGGCCGCAGCCTGCTGCTGATCCGTAATGTCGGCCACCACATGTTCACCGATGCCGTGCTCGACGCTGCCGGCAACGAAATTCCGGAAGGCATGCTGGATGCCGCCGTCACCGGCCTGCTCGCGATCCACGACCTGAAGGGCAACTCGACCGTGCGCAACAGCCGCACCGGTTCGGTCTATATCGTCAAGCCGAAGATGCATGGCCCCGACGAGGTCGCGCTGACATGCGCCTTGTTCGATCGCGTCGAGAAGATGCTGTCGCTGCCAGAAAATACGCTGAAGGTCGGCATCATGGACGAGGAGCGCCGCACCACAGTCAATCTCAAGGCCTGCATCCAGCAAGCGTTGAGGCGCGTCGTGTTCATCAACACCGGCTTCCTCGACCGCACCGGCGACGAGATCCACACCTCGATGGAAGCTGGTCCCATGATCCGCAAGAACGACATGAAGGAGCAGCCCTGGATCAAGGCTTACGAGGATTCGAACGTCGATATCGGCCTGATCGACGGTTTGCCCGGGCATGCGCAGATCGGCAAGGGCATGTGGGCCGCGCCCGACAAGATGGCGGATATGCTGGCGCAGAAGATCGTGCATCCGCAAGCCGGTGCCACCACCGCGTGGGTGCCTTCGCCGACCGCGGCGACGCTGCACGCCCTGCATTATCACGAGGTCAACGTGCTGGCGCGGCAGCAGCAACTGGCCAAGGGGGGTGCGCGCGCAAAGCTTGCCGACATCCTCACCATTCCGGTCTCGCAGTCGAACTGGGCGCCCGACGATGTGCGGCAGGAGATCGACAACAATTGCCAGGGCATTCTCGGCTATGTCGTGCGCTGGATCGATCAGGGCGTCGGCTGTTCCAAGGTGCCCGACATTCACGACGTCGGATTGATGGAGGACCGCGCGACCTTGCGCATCTCGAGCCAGCATCTGGCGAACTGGCTGCATCAGGGCGTCATCACCCGCGAGCAGGTGATGGAATCGCTGAAGAGGATGGCGGTGGTGGTGGATGGCCAGAACAAGGGCGATCCGCTGTACCGGCCGATGGCGCCCACTTTCGATGGCGTAGCCTTCAAGGCGGCCAGCGACCTGATTTTCAAGGGACGCGAGCAGCCGAACGGCTACACCGAATACATTCTCACCGCGCGACGCCGCGAGGCCAAGGCAGCAGGCTGATCGTCGCCGGTTTCCGGAACGATCGCAGTTGGCAATCGTTAGGTCCGTCATCTCAATAAATTCAAGGAGAGACGGCGATGGATTGGAACCGCATCGAAGGTAACTGGAAGCAGTTCAAGGGCTCCGCCAAGGAAAAATGGGGCAAACTCACCGATGACGATCTCAACGTCATCGAGGGCCGCCGCGAGCAGCTCGAGGGCAAGCTGCAGCAGCGCTACGGCTTCGCCAAGGACCAGATTCAGAGAGACGTGGACGACTGGTTCAAGACGCTGAAATGATCGGCGCCTGACAACACCGGTATATGCAAGAAGCCCCGGCGTTTGCCGGGGCTTTTTTTTAAGACTTCATCGACCAGAAACGTGAAGGCAGCGCCGGGATGCTGCATCCTGCGGCATCCCGCGGCTCGAAAACCCTGTCGCTCAAAACACCGCGATATATTTGAGCAGCGAAATCACGCCGAGGATGATCACGATGACACGCACGATTTGCTTGGCGCGGCCGTCGAGCGGCAACAGATTGATCAGATAGAGAATGAGAATAACGACGAGAAAGGTGACCAGTACACTTACAAGCATTGGTTTTCCCCCAATACACGCCAAAAGAGATGGCAAGCCCGTTGTCAACGCGCCAGAGCGGCGCTGGTTCCATTCGTGGAACAAACTAAAACATCTGCGAAATCAATGCTTCGCACGACCACCGGTCCGACAACGGCAGGGCGCTGTCTAGTAACTTACGCTGTCCAGAAATTTACACCGAGTAGCCGGGTCACCGAGTTCCTGGGCAGGATCCCCGCGGCCTGACCGGCGCGGCGAAACGACGGCGCTATTGGGCCGCAACGACCGGCACGCGCCGATAATGCGACCGTATCGACTGCGGAGCGGGCGAGAGATTGAGCGCGGCGCCGCGCCGATCCGCGCCGCGACCGGCAACCATCAAACCATCGCCACTGGCGACGATGTCGCCTTTGCGAAGCGTGGGATCGTCTTCGATCCTGATCGAGGCAAGGCCGGTCAGGTCCTTGCCGTTGCAGGTGCATCCCTTCACCAGCTCATCACGATAGCGATAAGCGTTCGGCAGCTCGGAATATGGCTTTCCACCCTCAGTAACGGCGTCATCGATGCTGCTGCCATAGACCACTCTGGTCTCGGCGGTCGGGCATAAATTGCTGCAGGAGGCAGCCTTGCTCTGATTGCCGGATGAACTGATCGGGAAATGGCGGCCGTCGCAAGTGCGCACGCAATAGGCCTGCGAACCGCCCGAATAAGCGTAACCGGGGCGGGGCCGCACCAGAACCTCGCCTTCCGGACCGCCCATTTGACCTTCACTGCCGTAAGGCTGTGGCGTCATCGGCGGCTGCGGCCGGTACCCGAATGGAGTCATCGGCTGTGTCATGGGTTGTCGGGGCCGGTATCCGAAACCGCCGAATAGACCAAAAAAATCCTGTGCCTGCGCGATCGACGTCAGCGACAGCGCCGCCAATATCGCCGTCCCGCAGAATCCCAACCTGCCCGATTTCTTTCCGGAGAGTTGCCGTGCCATGACCTGCCTTGACTCGCGTCGCACCTCGCGCCTTCCGACTGTCGCAACAAACGCAACCGCGCTTGAACGGTTCCGACTTTTCCCCCGACCGACAGCCGCGCCTGTCGATACGGGCGAAGTGATGTTCAGGTTTCGGCGACGGAACCCTTCGCAAGCCTGAAGGGTTAGCTGTTGCTGAGCCTGTCGCGCCGCGTCGCGACTTAATCGTTCATGTTCGAACCACACCGGGGGAGAGCCCGTTGCGTGCCCTGCCCAACGAACGTGCGCATCCGACCGAGTTGGTCGGCGAGCCCCTGACCGACAGCGATGTCGAACGGCCGCCGGTCATTCGCCGCACTGAGCTCGTTGCCTTCGCGCTGGTGTCGCTGCTGGTAATCTGCGTCTTCGCCGTCCTCTCTGCCGCCAAGGCATTCTTCCTCCCGGTGGTCGCGGCCTTCGTGGTCGGCACCATGCTGTCTCCGGCGGCGGGCTTTCTCGAGCGTCGCCGGATTCCACGCGCGGTATCGGCGGTCTTGATCGTGACCGCAGTCGGCGCGGGCGTGACGTTTCTGGTCGGCCTGATCTCTTCGCCCGTCATGCAATGGAGCACGCATCTTCCGGAGCTCGCCGACCGGTTCCGGGAAAAGATGCATATCTTCGACCGGCCGCTGGCGCTGTGGCAGGAGCTTCAGAACATGCTCGGCGGATCCAGCGCATTTCCGACCGCGCCCTTCCAGCTGCCGAGGGTCGAATGGGTGCAGCCGGCGCTCGAATTCCTGTCGCCGACCTTTGCCGAATTCCTGCTGTTCATCGCAACGCTGATGCTGTTCATCGCAAGCTGGCGCGATCTGCGCCGCGCGCTGATCCTGACCTTCACCGGACACGAGTCGCGGCTGCGCACCTTGCGCATCCTCAATGCCATCGAGGAACATCTCGGCGGCTATTTGCTGATGGTCACGTCGATCAATCTCGGCGTGGGCGCGGTGACCGGCATTATCTGTGCACTTGTCGGCATGCCGAATCCGGCAGGCTTGGGCGCACTCGCGGCGATCCTGAATTTCCTTCCGATCATCGGCCCGGTGGCGATGTTCGTGATTCTGATTCTTGTCGGCCTGATCGCCTTTCCCACGCTCGGGGAGGGCCTGATCGCACCGGCAGCCTTTGCCGCGCTTACCTTCCTCGAGGGCCATTTCGTCACTCCTGCCATCATCGGCCGCAGGCTCGAACTCAACGCGCTCGCGGTATTCATCGGGCTTGCGTTCTGGACCTGGCTCTGGGGGCCGATGGGCGGCTTCCTTTCGTCTCCGCTCCTGATCGTGGCCCTGATCTTGCGCGATCACCTGTGGCCGCCGAGCGAGCCGAACCTGCCCTAGTGTCCTGATTCCGAAGTTCGCATCATTGCTTGGGTTCAGAAATCCGCATGATGAATTCGCGGCAGCAATAGTGCGGATTTCTGAGCCGCCACACCAGGTCTTGCTCGAGGAACTTCCCGCAGGCTCCGGCGTTTTTCCCTTCAACCTGACTTCGATGCAGGGAGTCCTTGATGCCCAGTACGGACAGCGAAATGGGAATGCGAAATCTCAGAGACAAAGCAGGCTATGAGCGTCTTGAAAAGGATGTCGCGGCCGTGAAAGACGACATCGCCGCCCTCACCGATCAGATCACCGATGCGTTGGGTTCGTTCGCCGGCTCCGCCCGAAAACAGGCGCGCCGCGGTTACACCCAGGCGCGCGCCAATGTGGATTCGGCGGTCGACGATATTTCGGAACGCGGCAGCGCGATCATGGATGCCGCGCAGGATGCGGCGCTTTCGATCGAGGAGACGCTTGAAGAGGTGATCACGGAGCGTCCGCTGGCGACTGTCGGCGTCGCGCTCGGCCTCGGCTTTTTGATCGGCATAATATGGCGCCGCTAGCAGCGGGGCGTCGAGGCATTGACGCATTTCTGATCGGGGCGTCCGAATGTTTGCGCGCTTAGTCGACGGTTTGAAGGAATCGACCAACAACGCGTTGCGGCTGACGTCGCTCGTGGCAGTCCTGGCGATTGCCCTGTTCATCGTGATCGCCTTCCTGTGCGCGGCAGCCTTCATTTGGGTGCTTCAAAACTACGGCCCGGTCGAAGCCTGCCTGACGGGTGCGGGGATTTTCCTGATTGTCGCCCTGATTACGGCGGCGCTTTACGCGTTCCTGAAGAATCGCGCCCGCGAACGCGAGAGAGAGGCCGTGAAATCGACGCTCCACACCGCGCTCGCCGATCCGATGGTGGTGGCTACCGGCATCCAGGTGATCCGCGCCATCGGGCTCAAGAAGCTGATCCCGCTTCTCGCGGTCGGCGGGTTGGCACTGGGGTTGTTCGCCAGCCGCAATCATTCGTCCGACGAAGCGCCGGTTGAGTAGGTTTTCCGAAACTAGAGGTCAAGTCACGCAGCGGCCGGGCTGAAGCAGCTTGGCGACTTCGGTCAACAGGCTGACCACCGGTTCGCAGGCGACCATCGGCTTGCGGGCGGGCTTGGCCTTTGGCGGCGCAGACGGGCTTTCGGGCCCCTTGGCGACGGGCACGCGGACCAGGAAAGAGGTATCAGAGAAGGCCTGCAGGCGAAGCGAGATCGTCCGTGTCTGCGCCGCGGACCCCGCAACGCCGGCGATCCGGTCGGCCTTGGCCGCGCGATTGATTCCGCCCGCGGGCGCAGGTGCCGTTTCCGGCAGGTCATGGCCGAGCGCAAACTGCGCCGCGCCGAGTGAAAGCGAGAGCGCCATCGCGCCCAATATGCCTGTAGTGAGCTTTGACATCTCTTATTTGTCCGCCGACCCCGTCGCCGGTTCATTCGGCGACCGGCGAATCAAACGCGGTGGGAACAACAAGGGTTCGGCCGGACGGTAATCACTTAACCGTGTGCGAAATTTTTTCTGCCGAGCAGGAACAACGCGGGGGGTCAGCGAGTCTTCTTGGCAGCCGGTTATCCCCCCCTGCCCCATTGACCGGCGACGTAGGGCGCGGCTGTGGTGATGCCAGCCGCGCCCTGCTTTTTTCTTATCCCGTCGATTCCAAAAACAAATAGCGGCGGCTCGCAACGGACCCACCGACCGCGGATAATGGCGCGATGGATCGCTGCCGGTTTCGGTCGAGGGCGATCTGCGCCTGATCATCGCTACGACGCGATCGGGCTCAATCCGCAAAACATGCAAATGGGCCGGCAAGGGTGACCGGCTGGTATCGCCGGGGGAAGGACGGGAGGCGACCGGCGCCTACCGCCTGAACGCCGGGAGACGGTTCAATCCATCGGCGAATGCGCCGAAGCGATCCGGACCATGGCGCTCCGCGATAAAATAAAATGCCGGACCGCGCCTTTCGCGCCCGGCATTCGCCGCCGACATGGACGCGGGTACGCCTCGCCTGCCGCTCTCAAGCCACCCTTGGTCCTCAAGCGACCCGTGGCGTGCGGTTGCGCGAGTTGCGCTGGAAGAACAGCGCCTGACTCGCGACCGCGGATACCATTGCCGGCTGGAACGGCTTGGAGATCAGGAACGCCGGTTCAGGGCGCTCGCCGGTCAGGAAACGTTCGGGATAGGCGGTAATGAACACCACCGGGACCTCGAAACTCCGCAACAATTCGTTGACGGCGTCGAGGCCCGAAGAGCCGTCAGCGAGCTGGATATCCGCCAGAATGAGGCCGGGCTTCTTGTTCTTGGCGAGCGCGACCGCATCGGCATGGGTGCGGGCGACGCCGATCACATGATGGCCGAGATTCTTCACGAGGCTCTCGAGATCCATCGCGATGAAGGTCTCGTCCTCGATGATGAGCACGTCGGTGGCGATTTCCGCCGCCATCTCGCGCCCGGCAGCATCGGCGAGCCTGCGGGTCTCGTCGACATCGGTGCCGAGAATGAACGCCACTTCCTCTTCGGAAAAACCTTCCAGCGACAACAGCAAAAACGCTTGGCGCGGCATCGGCGTAATATTTGAAAGCCGTCGCTCCGGCGGCATCGGCAAGGTGGTGACGTCGGGGTCGTCGTTGATCGAGACCGAATTCCAGATCTGGGTGAAAAGCCGAAACAGCCCGGCACGCGGCCCATAGCGTTCATCGAGCAGCGACGGATCCTGAAGCAGGGCTTCCAGCATGGCCCCGACATAGGCGTCGCCCGACGCCTGTGTTCCGGTCAACGCGCGGGCATATCGGCGCAGCAGCGGCAGATGTTCTGCAACAACCTGTGATCGGGGCATCCCCACTCCATCCTTAGTTTGGGTCCAGGCTTTCGACGGGGACCGACCCGCTCCCCCAAAGTGGGTGAACTACGCTTTGGGGTGACAAAAGTTCCCAATGTTTTTGGAACTTTTCATGTCTCTTTGAATTAGCCGTTACACAGAGGTAGCCGGCGCATGGCAATTTCGAGGATTTATCGTGAAAATACAAAAGCTTAACACTCGAGGAAATGCGGGACTTAACACTCGGGGAAGCGCGGGACAAGACATGAGAGAAGCAAAAAAGCAGGGCGGCCTGAATGCCGAGATTCAGTCCAGAATAGGTCACCAGCTGCGCGCCATGTACGACGATATTGTCCGCCAGGGAGTCCCCGAACGCTTTGTCGAGCTGGTCCGGAAGCTTGATGTTCCACCTCCGGGTCCCCACGTGGAAGACACGGGCGGCGAAACAATCAAGAACAATGGGAGGGACTGAATGCCTCTCACAGACTCGCTTCGTGACGACATCCTGGCGGCAGTGCCAAGTCTGCGCGCGTTCGCCATCTCGCTTTCGGGCAATGGCGACCGCGCCGACGATCTGGTGCAGGAGACGCTCCTGCGCGCGTTGGCCAACATCGACTCGTTCCAGCCCGGCTCAAATCTGCCGGCCTGGCTTTTCACCATTCTGCGCAACCTGTTTCGCTCGGACTATCGCAAGCGGCGGCGCGAGGTGGAGGATGCGGACGGCAGCTATGCCAAAACCTTGAAGACTCAGCCCGCGCAGGGTGCGCATCTGGAGTTCGAGGAGTTTCGTGCGGCGCTGGACAAACTTCCGCAGGACCAGCGTGAAGCGTTGATCCTGGTCGGCGCTTCGGGCTTCTCCTATGAGGACGCCGCGGCGATCTGCGGCTGCGCGGTCGGCACCATTAAGAGCCGTGTCAACCGGGCCCGATCGAAACTGTCCGCGTTGCTTTATGTCGATGGCGCCGAGGATTTCGGACCTGACGAAACCGTCCGCGCGGTGATCGGCGGCAGCGGCTAGTTTCGCCCCGGCGCAAACGCTCAACGCACCGGCTTGAGCGGCGCCGAAAACTGCTCCGTGCGATCTCTCTCCGACATGTCAACCACGGTGTCCATGGGCGCGGTGAGCTCGTACACGTAGCTCACGTCGGTAAAGTACCGCTTCGATGTTCCGCCAAGCGCCTCCGGCGCGACGCGGTCGAGCAGGATGACGCCGAAATCGCTGTCGGCGCGGCGGGTCGCTGCGCTGGTGTTGAATTCTTCCCAGCGAAAATGGAAGATTGCATCGGCCTTTTCGCCGTTGACTTCCCAATGCGCCATGATGTGCGGGTGCTTGCCGACCAGCGACAACCCCTCGTCGGAATGCGAGGCGAGTTCGAAAAACAGCAGCGACAGTGACTGCGCCGCCCGCGCACTGACGGTGATGTCGGGGCCGGTGATCGCGATCCGGTCGGCGTGCGGTATTGCGCGCGCTTCGAACAGGCCCTTCAGTTTCACCCCCTGCCACTGGCTTTCACTGAGCAGCGACACGACATTCGACATGGCGTGGATCCGGCCGATCAAAAGCTCGCGCGCGACGTCGATATCCGAGCCGTGGCGCAGCGTGCGCGTGATGATCGACTGGATCACCGCGAGGATGTTCTTGACGCGGTGGTTGAGTTCGTCGATGACCGCAGTGAGGCGCCGCTCGAAGCCGATCCGCGCCTGGATTTCACGGCTCAGCCGCAGGTTGTTGTAGGCGACATATCCGAACAGGCCGCAAACGATCGCCGTCAATGCCAGTCCGATCGCCGCCACGATCGCGGCGGTCTGCCGGGCACGCAGCGTCGCATCGGTCTTGGCATAGTAGGTGAGCGACCAGTCACGCCCTCCGAATGCCACCGTCCTCGTCACCGCAGACGCCGCGGTCTGCGGGTTCGCCGTTCTCGAAACCACAAGACCTTGGTCATTGGCCACCAGTTCGCCATTGTCGGTGTCCGGGTCCTTGAGCGCCACCGAGAACAGGGACAGATCGTCGTTGGCCAGCATCAAGGGCGCCAATTCGTATGAGAACGTCACAAAGCCTGCCGCCTGTGCCTCGCCTTCCTGCAACACCGGCGCCGCGAGCACGAGACCGATCGGCCCGTCCGGGCGCAGCAGCGGCATGGGATTGGAAGCAACCGATTTGTTTTCTGTCATGGCTCGCATCAGCATCGGCCCCAGGATCGGATGCTGGTCCAGGGTGCGGCCCGCAAGATCCTTGGCCTGGTCGCTGCGCGGTTCGACATCCATCAAGACCTCGACCGGGTGCGTGATGGCGGCTAGATCCAGCGGGGTGTCGTCAAAATTGCGGATGGTCGGATTCGGAAACCCCGCATTCGCAAGCTGAGCACGTGCGGCTTCCAACTCTTCCGGGCGCAATCGCGCGACCCAGCCGGCGAGCACGAAATCGGTCTTGAAGGCATAGATCGAGGATCGCAGCGGCTGCAGCATGTTGGCCTTGACCACGGAAGGCGAACGGAACAGGCCGGACGCAACGCGAGCGAGCAGTTCACGTTCGGTCAGCCGGTCCTGAACGAGGCTCGCGTTGACGTCGATCGCGCGCGCCAGTGCGATGCCTTCGACGGTCAATTCCTGGTCGTGGACTCGATACGCCGCAAGGCCGGAGAGCAGCACTCCGATAAGGGCGATGAAACCGGTGATAAAACCCAGCCGAACCACTCGCTCACTCGATCAGAGGTGTTGGCATGAAGCTGAACAAATCAATGGGCGACAGTGGCCGTAAACCGGGACGCAATGATGTTCGACCTTTCAGCATAGTGGAGTAGCAATCATCGATAGGCAACCGTGACCGGCGCGAATACGAAACCAAGGACAAGTGATTGCCAGCGTGATGCTTGCGCCGAAGAGTGTTAACTGCGGTCGAGGGCTTTTGTTCCGCTATGGCCTGCCGAAAAGCTGTCGGTTTTCCTTAGTGCCATGGGCCGCCACAATTGTTAACGGGCCGCGCCTGGTCTGCTGCGACCCTGGGCTTTCGGGCTGAGACCGCCCTTGGTCTCGATGAAACGGATGATGCGATCCAGGCCTTCGCTCTTCTTCAGGTTCGTCATGACGAACGGCCGCTCGCCGCGCATTCGCCTGGCGTCGGTGTCCATCTTCTGCAGCGACGCGCCGACATGGGGAGCAAGATCGATCTTGTTGATAACGAGCAGATCCGAGCGGGTGATACCCGGCCCTCCTTTCGAGGGAATCTTGTCGCCTGCCGCGACATCGATGACGTAAATGGTGAGATCGGCAAGCTCCGGCGAGAAAGTCGCTGCGAGATTGTCGCCGCCGGATTCGATCAATACCAGATCGAGGTCGGGAAATCTGGCGCGCATGTCGGCGACTGCCGCAAGATTCATCGAGGCGTCTTCGCGTATCGCCGTGTGCGGGCAACCGCCGGTCTCGACGCCTGCGATCCGGTCCGGCGTCAGCGAGCCGGATCGCACCAGGAATTCGGCATCCCATTTGGTGTAGATGTCGTTGGTGATGGCGGCGATGTCGTAGCTCTGGCGCATCGACTTGCAAAGCAAATCCATCAGCGCCGTCTTTCCCGAGCCGACGGGGCCACCGATACCTACCCGAAGCGGGCCGTGCGAATGACTGCTCATCTCAGCTCTTCTTCCGTCTTCCGTTCACGGTTCCCAAGTCCAGCGAAAATTGCTTTCCCGAAATGTCTCTGCCTGTTTCGGATCGGTCTTATCCAGACCACCAAGCACGTTGGCGCTCGGGTCGAAATATATACGATCAGCCTCGATCTTCACGGTACGCCGGCCGATCGTGCATTCGTAGGGCGCTGCGCGGGCGCCGCCAAGGTAAGTCCAATGGTTCCCATGCCGCGCGCCAATGCACGTCACCTCCTCAGGCTTCAGGTGGACCTTGCCGAGTTCGGTGTTGATTTCTGCAACCAGCCTCGGCGCCTGTTCAACGGCGACAAGTACTTCAGAGAGTTCGAGAGTCCCATCGCCCCGCGCCGGCGTGGCCGTAATCGCAATTGACCCCGCCAATACCAGGGCACTTCGCCGGGTCCACAGCTTGGTCTCAATCATCATGACCTGAACAATCTGGTATACTGTGTCTCGTGCCGAATGCCCGCCAGATCGGCGCGGAAGGTCGCGCTGCCGAGATTGTCGAGCGAGGCGTTGAGCGCGCGTCCTGCAGTGGCGGTCACCGCCGGCTCCAGGCGCGCCAGCAGGCGCTGGCATTCGGTCTGACCGAGCGGCACCAGACGCGCACCGGCCGAAATCCAGTTCGAAACCACCGCATGCAGGAAGGCGTGAACAACAGGCTCAAGGGGGATCGTGTGCGCCGCGCTCACGATGCCCACCGCGATCGGATAGACAATGGCGCCGCCGCACGAAGCGATCAGCCGATCAAGCGAGGCACAATTCCAGGCCGCACGCGCAACCTCGACGAACGCCCTTCCCTGCATCGAGGTTTCCAGGTGACGCTCGCGCGAAGCCGTAAAGACCGAAGCGAGTTCGGCGATTCCGGCGAGCGCTGGCTCGTCGCCGGCGGAAGCGGCTCGCTGCGCATGCGCAAGAAAGACGCCGTCGCAAAATCCCCCTCCATCCGTCAGCATGGATGTGAGCCAGGCCTGCAGCGATGCGGCATCAGCAATATCGCCGGCCTCTACCGCCCATTCGATGCCGCTGGAATAGGAGAAGGCGCCGACCGGAAAAGACGGCGAGAGCCATGTCATCAGCCGATACAGCGCGGCAGCTTCTGCCGCCCGCATTCCGCTCGCGCTTTCGGATTTCGACAATGAGCCTCGATCGGTTCGCCTTGGCGCGCGACGCCGCTGCGGTGCAGGCTTATTTGCGGCCATGAGCATGGCAATCGCCGTGGGCATGATCATGTTCGCAATGTTCGTCGTGGTGATGATGGTCGTGAGCATGGTTGTGATCGTGGCCGTGATGGTGAGCGCCATGCTCGTGCGTGGAATGACCGTGCCCCGCATGATCGTGCGCATCATTTGGGTGCGCGTGGCCGGCATAGGCGCCGCCTTCCGGATCGAACGGCGCTTCGATCTCGATCAGGCGCGCGCCCAACCCTCTCAGCATCTCCTCGATCACATGATCGCGGCGGATGCGCAGTCCCCTCTCCGTGATCTGGGTCGGCAGGTGCCGATTGCCGAGGTGCCAGGCGAGGCGGACCAGATGCTGCGGATCGCGCCCCCGGATTTCCAACAACGGCTCGGGCGCGGCCACCACCTCGACCAGTCTGCCATCTTCGAGCACCAGCGCGTCGCCGCCGCGCAAGGCGATCGCATGTTCCAGATCGAGCAGGAATTCCAGCCCGCGCGTGCCCTTCATCACCATCCGCCGACGGTGGCGATCGTCAAAATCGAGCACGACGCTATCGGCCGCTGACTCGCTCCAGCGATGTTGTCCCCGAACTTGTACGGCCCGGATCATCGCAAGCCGTCCCGCGATGGGGCCTCTCGAAACGCTTCAATGGAGTCATTCATGCACGAATCACCTCAATACATGAAGTAACGCTGCGCCATCGGCAATACTTCGGCGGGCGCACAGGTCAGGAGTTCGCCATCGGCGCGCACCTCATAGGTCTCGGGATCGACCTCGATATCGGGCGTGGCGTTGTTGTGGATCATGCTCTTCTTGGAGATGCCGCCGCGGGTGTTTTGCACCGCGTAGAGTTTCTTGGCGATCCCGAGTTTTCTGCCAAGCCCCGATCCGACCGCCGCCTTCGAGGAAAAGATCACCGAGGAGGCGGTGCGCGATTTGCCGAAGGCTGCGAACATCGGCCGGTAATGCACCGGCTGCGGCGTCGGGATCGACGCGTTGGGATCGCCCATCGGAGCTGCAACAATGGAGCCGCCCTTGATGACGCATTCGGGCTTGACGCCGAAAAAGGCGGGCTGCCACAGCACCAGATCGGCGAGCTTGCCCTTCTCCACCGAGCCGATCAGTTTCGAGACGCCCTGGGCGATCGCGGGATTGATGGTGTATTTGGCGATGTAGCGCTTGACGCGGAAATTGTCGTTGTTGCCCTTCTCCTCCGGCAACGCGCCGCGCTGCTTCTTCATCTTGTCGGCGGTCTGCCAGGTGCGAATGATGACTTCGCCGAGCCGGCCCATGGCCTGTGAATCCGAGGACATCATCGAGAGCGCGCCGAGATCATGCAGGATATCTTCCGCCGCGATCGTCTCCTTGCGAATGCGGCTCTCGGCAAAGGCCAGATCTTCTGCGATCGAGGGATCGAGGTGATGGCACACCATGAGCATGTCGAGATGCTCGTCGATGGTGTTGCGGGTGAAGGGGCGGGTCGGATTGGTCGAAGACGGCAAAACGTTCTTCAAACCGGCAACCTTGATGATATCAGGCGCGTGACCGCCGCCGGCGCCCTCGGTGTGGAAGGCGTGGATGGTGCGGCCCTTGAACGCCTTGATCGTATCCTCGACGAAACCGGATTCGTTCAACGTGTCCGAATGCAACATCACCTGGACATCGTAGTCGTCGGCAACATCAAGGCAATTGTCGATTGCCGCGGGTGTCGTGCCCCAGTCCTCATGCAGCTTGAGCGCACAGGCGCCCGCCTTGATCATCTCCACCAGCGAAGCCGGACGCGAGGCGTTGCCCTTGCCGGAAATTCCGAGATTGACCGGAAACGCGTCGAACGACTGGATCATCCGCGCGATATGCCAGGGCCCGGGCGTGCAAGTCGTCGCAAAGGTGCCGTGGGACGGCCCGGTGCCGCCGCCCAGCATCGAAGTGACGCCGGACATGAGAGCGTGTTCGATCTGTTGCGGGCAGATGAAATGGATGTGGCTGTCGAAGCCGCCGGCGGTGAGGATCTTGCCTTCGCCTGCGATGATGTCGGTGCCGGGGCCGATCACGATGGTGACGCCCGGCTGGATATCGGGATTGCCGGCCTTGCCGATCGCGCTGATCATGCCCTCCTTGATCGCGACGTCGGCCTTGACGATGCCCCAGTGGTCGATGATCAGCGCATTGGTGATGACGGTGTCGGCCGCGCCCTGCTTGTTGGTGGCTTGTGACTGGCCCATGCCGTCGCGGATCACCTTGCCGCCGCCGAATTTCACCTCTTCGCCGTAGGTTGTGAAATCCTTCTCGACCTCGATGATGAGATCGGTGTCGGCCAGCCGCACCCTGTCGCCGGCGGTGGGTCCGAACATGTCGGCATAGACGGAACGTTTGATTTTCACGGACATGACCTGGCTCCAGCGGCAGACATGATCCCTCCCCCAATATGAGTCACAGCTTCCCCATCACCTCGCCACGGAAACCGTAGACGGTACGCTTGCCCGCGAGCGCCACGAGCCGTACCTCGCGCGTCTGCCCCGGCTCGAACCGCACCGCCGTGCCGGCGGCGATATCGAGCCGCATGCCGCGCGCCTTTTTGCGGTCGAATTTCAGCGCCGGATTGGTCTCGAAGAAATGATAGTGCGAGCCGACCTGGATCGGACGATCGCCGGAATTGGCGACCGTTAGCGTCACGGTTTTCCGGCCCGCATTGAGCTCGATCTCGCCGTCCTTGATGAAGCGTTCACCGGGGATCATTCTGCCTCCTCTTGTCGTTCCGGACGATGCAAAGCATCGAACCCGGAATCTCGATCCAAAAACTTCCAGATTCCGGGTCCGCCGCTTCCCGGCGTCCCGGAATGACCGATGTCATCTTATCGGCTCGTGCACGGTGACAAGCTTGGTGCCGTCCGGAAACGTCGCTTCCACCTGGATATCGTGGATCATCTCGGCAATGCCCGGCATCACCTGCGCGCGGGTCAACACCTGCGCGCCGGCCTGCATCAGCTCGGCCACCGTGCGGCCGTCACGCGCGCCTTCGAGGATGAAGTCCGAGATGATGGCCACGGCCTCCGGATGGTTGAGCTTGACGCCGCGATCGAGACGCCGCCGCGCTACCATCGCCGCCATCGAAATCAGGAGCTTGTCCTTTTCGCGGGGGGAAAGATTCATTCGAGCACTCTGCTTGAGCTGAGCTTGTTTCGTTGAGCCTGGTTTCTAAAGCGCGCGATTGCCTTTAGGTCGAATCTCTTGTTTGCGCATGATCTTTCGGAAAACCGCCGCACGCTTTTCCGGATCATGCGCTAGTTGAGCCAGAGCCGCGGCAATGCCGAAGAGCTGGCGCGGCCGAGCACCGCCGTCATGTCGGCGCGCAGGGCCGCCGCATCTTGGGCACAGAAACGGGCCATTGCAAATCCATTCCATGCGGAGATGCCGACCTCGCCGGCAAGCGATTCCGAAAGCCCGCGAATCCGCTCCACCAGTGCCTCATCGCCGGGCACGACCAGCGCAGTGCCGATGGCTGTGCCGCCGTTGGCGATCGCAGGTCGGGCGAGTTTCTCGCCGATATCGCCGTCGAGGTGGATGTTCTCGGCAAAGACCAGCCGGCCGCCGCGGCGCATCCGCCAGTGGTCGACGAATTCACCACGCTGCATCCGCTCCCCCATCGCGGCGCGGCCGAACACCACGATCTCGCAGAAGAGGAGCGAGGCGGTTTCTGCAAGATCAATGTCGATATGTCGAAGGACGCGGGCGCGGTCGAACAGGATGGTCTCCTGCGGCAGCCAGGCGAGATGCGAATGAGCTTGCGCCTTCAGGGCAATGTTGAGTACCGAGGCGGAGCTTTCGGTGCGGTAAACCTTTTCCGCCGCCGCGCTTGTCAGGGTGAGGCGCGCGCCTTCGCCGGCCACGATATCGATGTCGAAGCGATCGCCGCCTGCAATTCCGCCTGCGGTGTTGACGAACACCGCCGACAGGCCCTCACCTTCAGGCGAGGGAAAGCGCACGCGCAGCGACCCCGATTCATGCAAGGCGCGGCGCCGGGTGACGCCGTCGGCCTGGTGCACGTCAAAACTCACCGCGCCGCGGGCACGGTTGGCGGCGAAAATCGCCGAATTCGCATCTGTCGTATCGGTCCGCATTCGCCCGCTTCACCCCAAAAGCCGCACGCGACAGAGATCGATTACAGCGCCATTTGCCGGCTGATCTCGCCCGGGTCGAGATTATTTCGATCGCAGGCGAATTTCACCGCGCCCCTGTCCATCACTGCAAAATTGTCGCCGAGCTCGCAGGCAAAGTCGAGATATTGTTCGACCAGGACGATGGCGATGTTGCCAAGGCTGCGAAGATAGGTGATCGCGCGGCCGATATCTTTGATGATCGAGGGCTGGATGCCTTCGGTCGGCTCGTCGAGCAGCAACAATTTCGGCCGCATCACGAGCGCACGCCCGATCGCGAGCTGCTGCTGCTGGCCGCCGGAGAGATCGCCGCCGCGGCGCGAGAGCATCGACTGCAATACCGGGAAGAGCGAGAACACGTCGTCGGGGATATAGCGGTCCTGGCGCTTGAGCGGGCCAAAGCCGGTCTTCAGGTTTTCCTCGACGGTGAGCAGTGGAAAAATCTCCCGCCCCTGCGGCACCAGACTGATGCCGCGCCGCGCCCGTTCATAGGGCCTGAGGGCTGTGATGTCGGTGCCCTCCAGCGTGATCGATCCGCCGGAAATCGGATATTGCCCGACCATCGCGCGCAACAGACTGGTCTTGCCGACGCCGTTGCGCCCCAATACGCAAGTCACCTTGCCCGGCTCCGCCGCGATCGTCACGCCGCGGAGCGCTTGCGCCGCGCCGTAATAGAGGCTGATGTTGTCGACCTTCAGCATGGATCACCGTCCGAGATATACTTCGATGACGCGCTCATTCGACGACACCTGGTCGATCGTGCCCTCGGCAAGCACGCTGCCTTCGTGCAGGCAGGTAACCTTGACGCCAAGTTCGCGCACAAAGGCCATGTCATGCTCAACGACCATGACGGTCTTGTCCTTGTTGATCTCCTTCAAAAGCTCCGCGGTCTGATGGGTCTCGACATCGGTCATTCCCGCCACCGGCTCGTCGACCAGCAGCAATTTTGGATCCTGCGCGAGCAGCATGCCGATCTCGAGCCACTGCTTCTGGCCATGCGAGAGACTGCCCGCCAGGCGATCGCGCGCATCCTTCAGACGGATGGTTTCGAGCACGCGATCGATCCGCTCGGTCTCGCCCCGGCTTTCACGCCAGAACAGGGTGCCCTTGACGCCATGATCGACGTTGAGAGCGAGCAGCAGATTGTCCTCGATGGTCTGGCTTTCGAACACGGTCGGCTTCTGGAATTTGCGGCCGATTCCCAGTTCGGCAATCCGCGTCTCGTCGAGCCGCGTCAGGTCGGTGACGCCGTCGAACAGCACCGTGCCCTCGTCCGGTCTGGTCTTGCCGGTGATAATATCCATCATGGTGGTCTTGCCGGCGCCGTTCGGGCCGATGATCGCACGCATTTCGCCTGGCTCGAGGGTCAGTGACAGGTTGTTGACGGCGTGAAAACCGTCGAACGAGACGTGCACGCCGTCGAGATAGAGCAGCGCGGAAGTGGCACGGGTATCCCTGACGTTCATCCGTTTACCCCGCCATATCTGGTTCGCTGACGCCGTCTTCGCGCGCGGCGCTCTCGGCGCCTGGCGACAGCCGCTTGGCCTTCCACGGCTCCCACCGCCAGTTGAAGGTGCCGACGATGCCCCTGGGCAACAGCAGCGTCACCAGGATGAAGAGCGCGCCCAGCATGAACAGCCAATAGGGCGCGAGCGGACCCGAGGTGAAATAGGTTTTGGCGTAGTTGACGACGATCGCGCCGAGCGCCGCCCCGACCAGCGTGCCGCGGCCGCCGACCGCGACCCAGATCACCGCCTCGATGGAATTTCCCGGCGAAAATTCGCCGGGATTGATGATGCCGACCTGAGGCACGTACAGCGCGCCGGCAACGCCGGCCATGCAGGCCGACAAGGTGAACACGAACAGCTTGTAGGATTCGACGCGGTAACCGAGAAAGCGCGTGCGGGATTCGGCATCGCGGATCGCGATCAAGACCTTGCCGAGTTTCGAGGTCACCACCGCCCGACAGATCACGAAAGTGAGGGCCAGCGCCAGGCAACTGGATGCGAACAAAACGGCTCGCGTCCCGTCGGTCTGCACGTTGAATCCGAGAATATCCTTGAAATCGGTCAGGCCGTTGTTGCCGCCGAAACCGAAATCGTTGCGGAAAAACCCCAGCATCAGGGCATAGGTCATCGCCTGGGTGATGATGGAGAGATAGACGCCGGTGACGCGGGAGCGGAAGGCCAGCCAGCCGAAGCAGAAGGCAAGCAGGCCCGGCACGACAATGACCATCAGGGCAGCGAACCAGAACATATCAAAGCCGTGCCAGTACCAGGGCAGTCTCGGATAGTTCAGGAACACCATGAAGTCGGGCAGGATCGGATTGCCGTAGACGCCGCGGCTGCCGATCTGGCGCATCAGGTACATGCCCATGGCATAGCCGCCGAGCGCAAAGAAGGCGCCATGGCCAAGCGAGAGGATGCCGCAATAACCCCAGATCAGGTCGATCGCGAGCGCCAGGATGGCATAGCAGGCATATTTTCCGAACAGCGCGACCAGATAGGTCGGCACCTGCAGCATCGAGCCGGACGGCAACAGCAGGTTCGACAACGGAATCAGCACGCCGCACGCGGCGACCACGATCAAGAATATGGTCGCGCTGCGATCCAGCGAACGCGTGAGCACGCGCGACATCATGCTTCGACCGCCCGTCCCTTGAGCGCGAACAGGCCGCGCGGCCGCTTCTGAATGAACAGGATGATCAGCACCAGGATCGCGATCTTGCCGAGCACGGCACCGGCGACGGGCTCCAGGAATTTATTGGCGATGCCAAGCGTGAAGGCGCCGACCAGCGTGCCCCATAGATTGCCGACGCCGCCGAACACCACCACCATGAAGGAGTCGATGATGTAGCTCTGGCCGAGGTTGGGACTGACATTGTCGATCTGCGACAGCGCCACCCCGGCAATGCCCGCGATTGCCGAGCCGAGCCCGAAGGTCAAGGCATCGACCCGCGATGTCGCGATCCCCATCGACGCCGCCATGCGGCGGTTCTGCGTCACCGCGCGCATTTCGAGCCCAAGCGCCGTGAATCGCAGCATCGCGAGCAGCACGACGAACACCGCAAGCGTGAAACACAGGATCCAGAGTCTGTTATAGGTGATCGTGATCTGTCCGAGTTCGAAGGCGCCGCTCATCCAGCTCGGATTGCCGACTTCGCGGTTGGTGGGTCCGAACACGGTACGCACCGCCTGCTGCAGCACCAGCGAAAGGCCCCAGGTGGCCAGCAGCGTTTCCAGCGGGCGACCATAGAGAAAGCGGATGATGGTTCGCTCGATCAGGACGCCGATGCCGCCGGCGACGAGGAACGCGAGCGGCACGGCGATGAGAAGCGAATAGTCGAACAGGTCCGGATTGCGGGTGCGGATGACTTCCTGCACCACGAAGGTGGTATAGGCACCGATCATCACCATCTCGCCGTGGGCCATGTTGATGACGCCCATGACGCCGAAGGTGATGGCAAGGCCGATCGCGGCAAGCAGGAGAACCGAACCGAGCGAGAGGCCGTACCAGGCGTTCTGCACCGCCGACCACACCGCAAGCGTGCTCTGGATCGCGGAAATCGCGCCGCTCACCGCTTTGGCGATGATGGGCGGCTGGTCAGCGCCAAGGCCGGTCAAGAGCGCCAGCGCTTCCTGATCACCCCGCGCCTTGATGACGGCAATGGCATCAAGCTTCTCGACATCGGTGGCGTCGGATTTGTAGAGCAGGACCGCAGCGCGGGCCTCGATGAAGGCCGCCTTTGCCGCCTTGTTGGTTTCCTTGGCCAATGCGCCATCGATCACCGGCAGCAGGTTTTCGTCATGCGACCTGAACACCGACTGCGCGGCCGCGATGCGCTTATTGGGATCGGGTGACAGAAGGGTGAGGCCGCCAAGTGCGGCCTCGACACTGCGGCGCAGGCGATTGTTGAGGCGTACCGCGCCGGCATTCTCCGGCAGCTTGTCCACCACAGCCCCGGTTGCGGCGTCGATGACCTTGCCGTCTTCCTGGGTGATATAGACCTTCTTGGTGTCGGGATCGGCCGACAGCCGGCCATCCTGAAGCGCGCTGATAATGGGAAAGGCGAGCGGATTGCCGGAACTCGCAACCGCACCGATCGCCTCCTCGGTGTCGGAAAACTCGTCATTGGCGAATTTGGCGACCGCATCCTCGAAGGGACCAGCAAACGCTGGCAGGGCGAAGGCGGCGATCAAAAACAGGCAGAGTGCAAGCGCGCGAAGGCGGTCAAAGACATTGGCGACCACTGGATACCCCGGCAGAAGTAGAGGAAGGCGGCGACATCGCCGCCTTCCAGGTCTCGTGGGCTAGTCGACGAAGGCTAGCATGATCTCCCGGCAAAAGCCCTTGGCAGACGCCTCGCGCGGGCCGCGGGACACCGGCATCTTGGGGATACCGGGCCGCGGTTTGCGATCATCCCACGGGGACTCGGAAACCTGACCCGGGGATCAGGATCCCTGACCGCCGCACTTGTTGGTCTTGGTGTTGTAGTTGCCGCACTTCTTGCCGACCCAGTCACCGATCAGGTCCTTGGAGCCCTCGAGTTCCTTCGACCATGCATCGCCAGCCACCAGGCCCGGGGTCTTCCACACCACGTCGAATTGGCCGTTGCCTTTGATTTCGCCGATGAACACGGGCTTGGTGATGTGATGGTTCGGCAGCATCTTGGAAACGCCGCCTGTCAGGTTCGGCGCTTCGATTCCCGGCAGCGCGTCGATGACCTTGTCCGGATCGGTTGATTTCACCTTCTCGACCGCCTTTACCCACATGGCGAAGCCGATGACGTGCGCTTCCATCGGGTCGTTGGTCACGCGTTTCGGATTCTTGGTATAGGCCTGCCAATCCTTGATGAACTTCTCGTTCGCCGGGGTCTTGATCGACTCGAAGTAGTTCCAGGCGGCGAGATGGCCGACCAGCGGCTTGGTATCGATGCCGGCGAGTTCTTCTTCACCGACCGAGAACGCGACGACCGGAATGTCGGTCGCCTTGATGCCCTGGTTGCCGAGCTCCTTGTAGAAGGGAACGTTGGCATCACCGTTGATGGTGGAGACCACTGCCGTCTTCTTGCCGGCCGAGCCGAACTTCTTGATGTCGGCCACGATGGTCTGCCAGTCGCTGTGACCGAATGGCGTGTAGTTGATCATGATGTCTTCGTCCTTGACGCCCTTCGACTTCAGATAGGCTTCAAGGATCTTGTTGGTGGTGCGCGGATAGACGTAATCGGTGCCGGCCAGCACCCAGCGCTTCACCTTTTCGTCCTTCATCAGGTAGTCGACGGCGGGGATCGCCTGCTGGTTGGGCGCAGCGCCGGTGTAGAAGACGTTGCGCTCGCTCTCTTCACCCTCGTACTGCACCGGATAGAACAGGATGTTGTTCAGCTCCTTGAACACCGGCAGCACGGATTTGCGCGAGACCGAGGTCCAGCAGCCGAACACCACAGCGACCTTGTCCTTGGTGATCAGTTCGCGCGCCTTTTCCGCAAACAGCGGCCAGTTCGAGGCCGGATCGACGACGACGGCCTCGAGCTTCTTGCCGAGCACTCCGCCCTTCTTGTTCTGCTCGTCTATCAGGAAGAGGACCGTGTCTTTCAGTGTGGTTTCGCTGATGGCCATGGTGCCGGAAAGCGAATGCAGCACGCCGACCTTGATGGTGTCGTCGGCCGCCTTGGCGGGCGAGAACGCGGCCAGGCCGAGAACCAGGCCAGCGGTCGCCCCGAGCCAGCGACGGCGGCTCAGCGCCGCGGTGTCGTGAGTAAGCTGTGTAAGCATGATTGTGTCGTCTCCCTGACGCAGGCGTGAAACGCTGCGAAACGGCCCCATGGCCGCCTTGCGCGTCAAGGAATCGCAAGAACCGTGCCACGGTGTGGGTATGGAGTAAGCGAATGGCTTCGTTGGCAAATCCAGCCTCGCCAACCCGCTTGGCCGAGGTCAGTGCCTAAGATTTCGGCGGAAAAAATGAATGCTTCGTTTGCGAAATGATCAATAAATAAGCAGATGTAACATCCGGCCGACTCGGCGGCCCAAAATTTTGGCACAGCCGCCTCTGGAGGACCATCGGGAATTAAGCCTTTGATTTCCCTTCCGGCACGCGGTCCGTCATTCACCTTGAAAGTGCCGCGTTCTCGATCCATATGACTGTGTGACCTTCGAATCACCGGGTCACCACGAGCCGCGTGTTCTAAAGCCCTCCAGGGCTTCTGGCTTGCCCCTTCAGCTTACAGAACCGACGCCCCAAACACGCGGGTGTCTTGAGACACCACCGCGCGCTCCCGACGGACCATGTCGGGCGCCTGCCCCCTTTTATGGAAAGTACCAGCTTTTGACCTCCTTTCAGGACTTCGGACTTGCCGATCCCATCTCGCGTGCGCTCAAGGAAGAGAACTACCTGACTCCCACGCCCATCCAGGCCCAAACCATTCCCCTTGCACTTGCCGGCCGCGACGTAGTCGGCATCGCCCAGACCGGAACCGGCAAAACCGCCGCTTTCGCGTTGCCGATCCTCCACCGTCTGCTGCAAAACCGGATCAAGCCGCAGCCAAAGAGCTGCCGCGTACTCGTGCTCAGCCCGACCCGCGAACTGTCGGGGCAGATACTCGACAGTTTCAATGCCTATGGCCGTCATGTTCGCCTCACCTCGGCGCTCGCGATCGGCGGCGTCCCGATGGGACGTCAGGTCCGCTCCATCATGCCAGGCATCGAGGTCATGGTGGCGACCCCCGGCCGCCTGCTCGACCTCGTGCAAAGCAACGCGCTCAAACTCGGGCAGGTCGAGTACCTCGTGCTCGACGAGGCCGACCGTATGCTCGACATGGGCTTCATCAACGACATCCGGAAGATCGTCGCCAAGCTACCGATACGGCGTCAGACGCTGTTCTTCTCGGCCACCATGCCCAGGGACATCGCAGAGCTCGCGGACGCGATGCTGCGCGACCCGGCGCGGGTCGCCGTGACGCCGGTCGCCTCGACGGTCGAGCGCATCGTCCAGCGGATCATTCAGGTCGATCATTCGGCGAAGCCCGCCTGGCTGGCGCAGCTCCTGACGCAGGAGCCCGTCGATCGCGCGCTGGTGTTTACCCGGACCAAGCATGGCGCCGACAAGGTGGTGAAGGGCCTCGCGCGGGCCGGCATCGCCGCCGAAGCCATCCACGGCAACAAGTCGCAGAACCATCGCGAGCGGGTGCTGTCGGCGTTCCGTTCGGGCCAGATCCGAACGCTGGTCGCTACCGACATCGCGGCCCGCGGCATCGACGTCGATGGCATCAGCCATGTGGTTAATTTCGATCTTCCCAACGTCCCCGAGACCTATGTCCATCGCATCGGCCGCACCGCGCGCGCCGGCGCCGATGGCGTTGCGATCTCGCTGGTCGCCGGAGGTGAGGAACTCGCTTATCTCCGGGACATCGAAAAACTGATCCGCATCGCCCTGCCGCGGGAAGATCGGCGTTCGCCCGGTCATCGCGAGGCCGCCGGGGCGGTGGCACAACATCGCACCGGGCGGCCTGCCTCGCGTGCGCATGCGGGGCGCGCAAATGATGTCTCGCCAGCGACGAAAGGCCCTCGCCGCCGCCGTCCTGGTGGTAATAATGGTGCTCCAATAACCAACCGGAACGAGGTCAACCGGCACGAGCCGTTTCGTCCGTCGCAAGGCGGCAAGGCCGGAGGATTGCAGGGCGTTTCTTTTTTGCACCGGGAGAGCCGCCCCAAAACCCAACCCAACCGCACCCAACGGCCACGCTAATGGTCCCCACTAGCCGTCGGTCGACCTGGAGATAAACATGGCTAAAGAAGAGCTGATCCAGTTCGAAGGACTGGTCACTGAAATCCTCCCCGATGCCCGCTACCGCGTCCAGCTGGACGCGGGACACGAGATCGTCGCCTATACCGCCGGCAAGATGAAGAAAAACCGCATCAAGACGCTGGCGGGTGACCGGGTGACGATCGAGATGTCCCCTTACGATCTGGAAAAGGGCCGCCTCATCTTCCGTCACAAGGACGAGCGTCCGAGCGGTGGTGGCGGCGGTACCGGAGGCGCTCCGCGTGGCGCTGCACAGCGCGGCCAGTTCCGCCGCAGGTGAGGATTGCTCGCCGCGGCTTGTTCAAGCTGTGCGGCACGAACCGACATTCGTGACAAAATCGTGGCGACGATCCGATGACGCGTTCAAAAAATCGCGCCTCAGGATTGTTCGAAGCCCTACTTTGGAATAATATGAACCAATCGATTTTCGGCCGGACGACATTAGCTATCCACCGGTACAGCCGGTTTAGACGCTGACGACCCTTCCAAAAATTCGATCTCACCAGCCTGCGAGTGTGGGCTTTACTATTTCTATCTTGAGAAGGGACTATCCCGTGAGCATGGGAACCGTGAAGTGGTTTAACGCTACCAAGGGTTACGGCTTCATCCAGCCCGATGATGGCGGTAATGACGTATTCGTGCATATCAGTGCCGTTGAACGCGCTGGACTTGGAACACTGCGTGAAGGCCAGAAGATCAGCTACGAAATCGTGGCGGATCGCCGTTCCGGCAAATCTTCGGCCGACAATCTACGCGCCGCCGGCTAAGCCCGTCCGCGCAGAAGGCGCGGGGAAAATTTTTCGGCAAACTGTCAGACAAGAAAGGCCGCGCTTTTGGCGCGGCCTTTTTTCTTGTCCCGTGATGCGACGATCGCAACCGCTTCCAGCAACCGAGGGCCGTCACGAAGTTGGATGGGTGGCCAGAACTGATTGGTGCTGCTACTTGGACGCCGCTGCGGCGCTGCCGCCCGCCTGACTGCTGAGATTGCCGGCCTGGTCCATGGTCGACTTGAAGAAGGTATCGCCGTCGCCGAGCGTGACGCGGCGCTGGCAAATCGGCATGCAACTGTAGGATTCGCGATCGACGCCGCGATAAACGGTAATGAGTTGGTCGGTCGGACCTTCGACCTGAATCAGGCGATCGACCAGGACCTCGCCACTGCGGTCCATCGCAATGAAATTGGTGGCGCCGTAGCCTTTTCCAGTCACGACAATCACCCCGCCGGCCTGCAGCGAGACGTCCGCAATCAGCGGATTTCCGACCACGATGGTGGCGACCCGGGCAGGCAGCTTGACGAGTCTCGCCTGATCGACACTGACCGCAATGGTGTCAGCGGAGGGCTCGGCGAAGGCGGCTGCCGGCAACAGCAGCATCGAAGCCGCAAGCGAGGCAATCGGGAAACAGGAACGCAATAAAATGCGCAAGGACTTGAGCGACATGAGATACCCCGGGACGTTGACAAGCCGGCAAAAGCAAATACGCAGCGGAACCGGCGCCCGACCAAGGCAAATCTGACTTCAAATAGTGAATGAACTGCAAACGGGCCCGACATTCCCCGCCGGCCAAGGGCCTATTGCCGAAAAGGGTAAGCTAGTTGCCCACCAATTTCGTTCGGAATGTTCCTATCACCAGCGCCGTAGTTTTCAGGCAGCCTGTTTTCCGGCATCCGGAACGTGCCAAACAGGAGGTCCCAGATCGGAAACGTCCCGGCGAAATTGGTGTTGCCGCCCTCCTCCGGCGGCGTGTGATGCCAGCGGTGAAAGACCGGGGTGGCGAGCACGTATCTGAACGGGCCAAGTGTCCAGTTCAGATTGGCGTGGACAAAGGCCGAGTGAAACGTCGTGAACGGCCCGACCCAGAGCATCACGTTGGGGGAGATGCCGGCCATCAACAGGATGACGTCGACCGCGATCGTTCCCAGGAAAAGATTGGCCGGGTGGAAGCGCGCCGCAGAGATCCATTCCAGATCCTCGGATGAATGATGGATCGCGTGATATCTCCAGAATCCGCCGCCGTGAAACAGTCGGTGCAGCCAGTACAGCATGAAATCCGACAGGGCCACGAACATCAGCCCCTGCAGCCACAAGGGCAGTTGCGAGAGAGGGCCGTGACCGTTTTCGTAAAAGGCAATCAGTTCGTCCGCACCGTGAATGTTGAAGACGACGCCCGCGCCGACTATCAGCAGTCCGATGCGCAGCACGCGCGCGAACAGCGGCACAAAGAACCAGTAGCAGAGGTCGGTGACGAGTTCGCGCTTGCGCCACCACGGCGTGCCGGGATTGCAGGCCCAGAAATGGGTGAGCACCGAGAAGACCAGCGCCAGCACGATTGTAATCGGCACAACCTTGGCGATGGTCTGGCCAAGCATCTCGACGACTTCCAGCGCTAGATTGGACATGCGACCTCATCTGATCTTGTATCTCTACGGCTACGCTGCATCGCTTAAGGAGCCGTAAAGCGAAAAATCGCGACCGCCTTGCGTCTGTCTCGTTGATCGCCGATATCATCGCGACCGCGTCTCGATTTGATTTGATGCAATGCCTTAATGCCAAATTTACTCTGCTCAAGAACTGCGAGTTGTCACAGTGTTTACTCGATCGAATTAACCCCACCGCAATCGTCCGGCCGTTAGGGTGACGACATGGTCACGGTGCTGAGAACGCCGGCAAGACCACAGTTAGTTCGACCAGCCACGTGTTCACATGGAGTCACACCTATGAAGAATCTGATTGCGCGTTTTGTGAAGGACGAGTCCGGCGCTACCGCCATCGAATACGGCCTCATCGCAGCCGGCATCTCGCTCGCGATTATCGCGGTCGTTAATGGCCTCGGCACCAACCTGAACAACAAGTTCACCTCGGTCAACACCCAGCTGAAGTAAGCTGCGTTATGATCCAGAATCAAAGGCCTCGGAAAATCCGGGGCCTTTTTTTCGCACCTTAGTTTGTGGCGTGAGAAATGCGTATCCCACCTTCCGCATCTGCCGCGATGAAGCCCTCGCAGGCTCGCGACGGCAACGATTCACCTGCGCTTGTGGTCTTTACCGCCTTGACGCTGGCGCTTCTCTTTCTTGTTTGCCGCATTGCGAGTGTCTGGTGAGCGGCCATTTCCCGATTCTTCATCTATGAAAGCTAGATTGCCGCGTTCTTCCCTTCGGTCATCGGCACGGGCAGCATGACTCCATGATCCTCGACGTTGCACGCCTCCTGCTGTTCCCCGCCCTGATGGCGTTCGCGGCGGCGAGCGATCTGTTCACGATGACGATTTCGAACCGCGTGTCTCTGGCGCTCGCGGCGGCCTTTTTGCTGCTCGCGCTCGCGAGCGGCACGGGGATTTCCGAAATTCTCTCCCATCTCGGCGCCGGCGCCTGCGTGCTGGTGGTGAGCTTTGCCTGCTTTGCGTTCGGCTGGATCGGCGGCGGAGACGCCAAGGTGGCGGCCGCCGGGGCGCTTTGGTTCGGTTTCGATCACCTGTTGAACTACCTGGTCTATGCTTCGCTGTTCGGTGGCGTGCTGACGTTGTCGCTGCTCCAGTTCCGGCAATGGCCGCTGCCGTATATGCTGGCCGGCCAGGCCTGGCTGCTCAAGCTGCACGCCAAGGAAAGCGGTATTCCGTACGGGATCGCGCTCGCGATCGGCGCGTTGGCGGTCTATCCGGAAACTGAGTGGATCAAGGCTGTCGATCTGACGCACTTCGTCATTCGCTGATCGATGCAGAGGTAAAATCCCGTTAAGGCGATTTAGATACGCCTCATTAACCATGCTTTGACGAATAGCTGGTCAACTCCAATTACGGCGACCGACGCGTCGCAGCGTAATGTGGAAAGTGAAGCGTATGAATAGGGCACGCATTGTCGTCCTGACCATCGCTATCGGAGCCGGTGGCGTCGCTGCCTTCCTCGCGAGTGGATCGGATACCAGGCCACCGACAGAACCGGTCGTACAACTTCAGACCGCCGATGTTCTCGTGGCCAAATCCGACATCGCACTTGGCCAGACGCTCTCGGCCGACGACATGATCTGGCAGACCTGGCCCGCGGCAACGGCGAGCAGCACCTTCATTCGCCGCAACGAACGCCCCGACGCGACCACCCAGATCGCCGGCTCGATTGCGCGCTCGCCTTTTATCGCCGGAGAGCCGATCCGCGAGCCGAAACTGATCAAGGCCAATGGATCAGGCTTCATGGCTGCCATCCTGCCGACCGGAATGCGCGCCATCTCCACCGAGATTTCACCGGAGACCGGTGCCGGCGGATTCATCCTGCCCAACGACCGCGTCGACGTCGTCCTGACGCGGCGCCTGAAGAATCCCGATCCCAAGGCCGCGGGCGACGTCGTGTTGCCGGAGATCGTCCTGACCAATATCCGCGTGCTGGCGATTGATCAGGCGCCCAAGGAAAAAGAAGGCCAGAACGCCGTCGTCGGCAAGACGGTGACGCTCGAGCTCAAGCCCGAGCAGGTGACGATTCTCGCCGGTGCGCGCCAGGCCGGGGTGTTGTCGCTGGCGTTGCGCAGCATCGCCGACGCCAACCAGGCCGAGATAGGGCTCGACGACCGGTCCCGCCGGCTCGGCAGCATCAATGTGGTTCGATACGGCGTCGCAAACCCCACCACGATAGAGAAGTGACCGAGGACTGACGATATGAGGAGCAGGGAAAATCAGCTGAAAATGCGGACCTTTCTGGTCCGCACCCTGTCGTTTTCGGCCGCAGCAGCCATGACGCTCAACCCGGCCCTGATCCCGGCGGTGGCGGCCGACTACCGCCCCGTCCCACAGGCCGCCGCCGACGGACAGATGAACGCGCGTTTTCTCTCGCTTGGCGTCGGCAAATCGATCGTGATCGACTTGCCGCGCGATATCAAGGACGTGCTGGTCGCCGATCCGAAGATCGCCAACGCCGTCGTGCGCTCGGCGCAGCGCGCCTACATCATCGGCGCAGCTGTCGGCCAGACCAACATCGTGTTCTTCGATTCCGCAGGCCAGCAGATCGCGGCCTATGACATCGCCGTCAAGCGCGACCTCAATGGCATCCGCGCCGCGCTGAAGCAGACATTGCCGAATTCCGACATTCAGATCGACGGGCTAGGCGATGGGGTGATCCTAACCGGCACGGCGGCAAACCCGATCGACGCCCAGCAGGCCGGCGATCTTGCCGCGCGGCTGGCGGGCGGAGCCGACAAGGTCGTCAACTCCATCATTGTCCGAGGCCGCGATCAGGTGATGCTGAAGGTCACCGTCGCCGAAGTCGCGCGATCGATCATCAAGCAACTGGGCATCGACCTCAGCGCCAACCTTACCTACGGCACGACCGTCGTGAACTTCAACAACATCAACCCGTTCACGGTCAACAACGCGCCACTCGTTCCCGGTAACGCTCTCAGCACGACATTTGGCGGAGCGCCGACCGTCCAGGCAACGCTGCGCGCCATGGAGAGTGCCGGCGTGGTGCGGACGCTTGCAGAGCCGAACCTGACGGCAATCTCGGGTGAATCCGCTACCTTCATCTCAGGCGGCGAATTTCCAATCCCGACCGGCGTGACCTGCCAGACGACGACCGCGGGCGCGATCGGACAGTGTGTCCAGACGGTCAGTTTCAAGAAATTCGGTATCTCGCTGAACTTCACGCCGGTGGTTTTGACCGAAGGTCGGATCAGCCTCCGGGTTATGACAGAAGTATCTGAAATATCTAACGAAAATTCCCTGAACGGCGGCTCTGGCGGCACCACCATTCCCTCCATCAAGACCCGCCGCGCCGAAACCACGCTGGAAATCCCCTCGGGCGGATCGATGGCGATGGCCGGCCTGATCCAGGACCAGACCAAGCAGGCGATCAACGGGCTTCCCGGACTCTCGCAACTTCCCGTGCTGGGCACGCTGTTCCGCAGCCGCGACTACATCAACAACCAGACCGAGCTGATGGTTCTGGTCACGCCTTATGTCGTTCGTGCCGTCGCGCAGAAGGATCTGTCGCGCCCGGATGACGGCTTTGCCTCGGCCTCGGACCCGCAGACGGAGCTGCTCGGCACTATCAACCGCATCTATGGCGTTCCCGGCCGCGTCGAGCCGGCCCGGAATTATCGCGGCGCTTACGGCTTTATTACCGATTGAGGCGGGACGAGGACAAATAATATGGCGAGCAACATACCCGTCGAATGCAGGCGCGCGTTCCGCATCGCAGGCGCGCTTGTCGGTCTTACCATCGTGCTCGGCGCCTGCACGCATACGGACGAAGTTGTAGCGACGGCGAGCATCCCGGAGGATTATCGCCTGAGGCATCCGATCGCGATCCAGGAGGCGGATCGTTCCGTCGTGATCTTCGTCGGTCATTCGCGCGGCGGTCTGTCGGCCGAACAGCGCGCCGACGTGATGGGACTGGCGCAGACCTGGCTCCATGAGGGGACCGGCGGGATTGTGGCCGATGTGCCGGTCGGCACGCCCAACGCGCGGGCGGCGGAGAGCGCGTTCCGGGAAGCCCGAGCGATGCTTTCGGCGGCGGGCGTGCCGCCCAACGGCGTCACCGTCCACCACTACCATCCGGATAACCCGCGTCAGCTGGCAACGGTGCGGCTGAGCTATCCGAGAATCTCGGCCACCGCCGGGCCTTGCGGGCTATGGCCGGAGGATCTTGGTCCCTCCATCAACAACAGGGGCTATATCGAGAACAGGTCCTACTACAATTTCGGCTGCGCCTATCAGCGAAACATGGCGGCAATGGTGGACAACCCGTCCGACCTGCTGCAGCCGCGGCCCGAGACGCCCGCCTATACGGTCCGGCGCACCGAAGGCTTCGAGAAATATCGCAAGGGCACCTCTACCTCGACCGTCTATCCCGAAGCCGAAAAGGCCAAACTCAGCGACACAGGCAAATGACCAGCTACGCACGCCAGAACCTCGAGCAGCCTGACGTCACTTCGCCGCCCGCGGACGATCACATTGCGCCTGCGCCGCGCGTATCGGTGCAGGCGTTCTGCGAGACCGTGGAATCGGCGGCGGCCGTGCAGTCGGCCGGCGAGGACCGGCGGCTCGGCAAGGCTCATCTTAAGATCCAAATGGGCGGCATGGCAGCGGCGATTGAAGCCTATCGCAGCGCGCCTACTCCCAACGTGATCATCATCGAGACCGAAGGCCGCAACGATATCCTCGCCGGCCTCGACCAGCTCGCAGCCGTGTGCGATTCCGGCACGCGGGTCATCGTCGTCGGCCGCATCAACGACGTCGCTCTTTATCGCGAACTGGTGCGTCGCGGCGTCAGCGACTACGTGATCGCGCCGATCAATCCGCTGGATATCGTGCGCTCGATCTGCGGGCTGTTCTCCTCGCCCGAAGCCAAGGCTGTCGGCCGCATCATCGCCATCGTCGGTGCAAAGGGCGGCGTCGGCGCTTCCACCATTGCGCACAATGTGGCCTGGGCGATCGCGCGCGATCTGGCGCTCGATTCCGTGGTGGCCGACCTCGACCTTGCGTTCGGCACCGCCGGCCTGGACTACAATCAGGACCCTCCGCAAGGCATTGCCGACGCGGTTTTCTCGCCCGACCGCGTCGATACCGCTTTCATCGACCGCCTGCTCTCGAAATGCACCGACCATCTCAACCTGCTCGCGGCGCCGGCGACGCTCGATCGCGTCTACGATTTCGGCGCCGACGCCTTCGATGCGATCTTCGATACCCTTCGCACGACGATGCCGTGCATCGTGCTCGACGTCCCGCATCAATGGTCGGGCTGGACCAAGCGCGCGCTGATCGGCGCTGACGACCTTCTGATCGTCGCTGCACCCGACCTCGCCAACCTGCGCAACACCAAGAACATATTCGACCTGCTGAAGGCGGCGCGGCCCAACGACCGGATGCCGCTCTATTGTCTCAACCAGGTCGGAATACCCAAGCGGCCGGAGATCAACGCGAGCGAATTCGCCAAGGCCATCGAGAGCGAACCGATCGCATCGATTCCGTTCGACCCGCAGATGTTCGGCGCGGCGGCCAATAACGGGCAGATGATCGCCGAAATCTCGGCAACCCATCGCAGTACCGAAATGTTTCTGCAGATCGCGCAGCGGCTGACCGGCCGCGGCGAGAGCAAGAAGCCGCGGAGTTCGTTCCTGTCACCCCTGATCGAAAAGCTGCGGGCAAAGTGACTTGACCCGCCTGGAGTACAGTCGTGTTTGGTAAGCGTAGCGGAACAGAAGGCGACTCGCGGATCGCAAGGCCCGCCATGAGCGCGCCGGAGCCGGCTTCGGTGACGGCGGCGCCAACCGCGCCGCGGGCCCCCTCGCCGCCGGCTGTTGCTTCACCAAGCCTGGCGCCGGTCAAGGCGGCGCCGCCACCGCCCACCGTCGAGACACGGCGCTCCGACTCCTACTATCAGGTCAAGGCGACGATCTTCGGCGCCTTGATTGAAGCGATCGACCTGGCCCAGCTTGCCAAGCTCGACGGCGAATCCGCACGCGAGGAAATCCGCGACATCGTCAACGAGATCATTGCGATCAAGAACATCGTCATGTCGATCGCCGAGCAGGAAGAGCTGCTCGACGACATCTGCAACGACGTTCTTGGATATGGTCCGCTCGAGCCGCTTCTGGCGCGCGACGACATCGCCGACATCATGGTCAACGGTGCCGGCACGGTCTATATCGAGGTCGGCGGGCGAATTCAGCGCACCGGCATCCGCTTCCGCGACAATCAGCAGCTACTCAATATCTGCCAGCGCATCGTCAGCCAGGTCGGCCGCCGCGTCGACGAATCGTCCCCGATCTGCGACGCGCGCCTCGCCGACGGCTCGCGCGTCAACGCCATCGTCCCGCCTCTGGCGATCGATGGTCCCGCGCTGACGATCCGCAAGTTCAAGAAGGACAAGCTGACCCTCGACCAGCTGGTCAAGTTCGGCGCTATCACGGCGCAGGGCGCCGAAATCCTGCAGATCATCGGCCGTTGCCGCTGCAACGTGCTGATCTCGGGCGGTACCGGCTCCGGCAAGACGACGCTGCTCAATTGTCTGACCAACTACATCGACGACGAGGAGCGCGTCATCACTTGCGAGGACGCTGCCGAACTTCAACTGCAGCAACCGCATGTGGTGCGGCTGGAAACCCGCCCGCCCAACATCGAGGGCGAAGGCCAGGTCACGATGCGCGAATTGGTCCGCAACTGCCTTCGTATGCGGCCTGAACGCATCATCGTCGGCGAAGTCCGCGGACCCGAGGCGTTCGACCTGCTGCAGGCCATGAACACGGGTCACGACGGCTCGATGGGGACGCTGCACGCCAACAACCCGCGAGAAGCGTTGTCGCGTTGTGAATCGATGATCACCATGGGCGGATTTTCACTGCCCTCGCGAACCATCCGCGAGATGATCTGCGCCTCGATCGACGTCATCATTCAGGCCGCCCGCCTGCGCGACGGCTCCCGCCGGATCACGCACATCACCGAGGTGATGGGCATGGAAGGCGAAACCATCATCACCCAGGACATCTTCCTGTACGAAATGATGGGCGAAGACGCCAACGGCACGATCCAGGGCAGGCATCGCTCCACAGGCATCGGACGGCCACGCTTCTGGGAACGTGCGCGATATTACAACGAAGAGAAGCGCCTTGCCGCGGCTCTCGACGCCGCCGAAATTCGCGGCGAGGTGTGAGGAAACCGCCATGAACTTGCAAACACTCGCACTGGCCTTCCTTGCGGCCGCCGCGATCGGCGGCGTGGCCTGGGTTTTCCTCTATCCCGTGCTTTCCGGGGAGAGGAAGGCCGAGGGTCGGCGCGCCTCGGTCGCCAAGGCAGAGCCGGTTGCGGTTCGCCAGAACCAGCGTGACGCGCGCTCGCGTCGCGAACAGATCGAAGGATCGCTGAAGGAACTCGAAGCGCGGCACCAGAAGAGCAGCAAGGTCACGCTGGCCGCTCGCCTCACCCGGGCCGGCCTGAATTGGGAGCCGCGCAAATTCATGATTGTGTCCGGCATTTTGGGAGCGATCGCCTTTGCCCTGGCGATGCTGGCCGGTGGGGGACCGCTTGCAGCCATCGGCCTGGCATTCGCCGCCGGATTCGGTCTGCCGCGCTGGACCCTGAGTTTTCTGAAGAAACGGCGGGAAACGGCCTTCCTGCGCGCGCTGCCGGACGCCGTCGACGTGATCGTTCGCGGCATCAAGGCCGGCTTGCCGCTGTTTGAATCGATCAAGGTGGTCGCAGCCGATTCGCCGGAGCCGCTCAAGAGCGAATTCCTGGCGATCATCGAAACCCAGGCCATTGGCATGCCGCTCGGCGAAGCATGCGGACGTCTGTTCGAGCGGATGCCGGTTCCAGAGGCGAATTTCTTCGGCATCGTGATCGCGATCCAGCAAAAATCCGGCGGCAACCTCTCCGAGGCGCTGGGCAACCTCTCCAAGGTGCTGCGCGACCGCAAGAAGATGGCCGAGAAGATTCAAGCCATGTCGATGGAAGCCAAGGCGTCGGCCGGCATCATCGGCTCGTTGCCGCCGATCGTCATGCTGCTCGTGTATCTCACGACGCCTGGCTACATCTCGCTGTTATGGACCCATCCGACCGGCCAGTTGATGCTGGTCGGCTGCGTGATCTGGATGTCGATCGGCATCATGGTGATGAAGAAAATGATCAATTTCGATTTCTGACGGTGCAGCATGATTAGCTTTCTGGTCGACAAACTCCACGACGCACACTTCATGACCATGCTGCTCGCCGCGATCGCGGCAAGCGCGACGGCGTATACGCTGATCATGCCGCTGCTTGTGGGCCAGGACCTGGCGAAGCGCATGAAGGCAGTCGCCAGCGAACGCGAACGCATTCGGGCGCGGGAACGCGAGCGGCTCTCCAGGACGGAAAAGGTCTCGCTGCGCCAGACGCCGAAACAGATCGTTTCCAAAGTCGTCGAAGACTTCAATCTCGGAAAGTGGCTGGCCCAGGAAGCGGCGCGCGAAAAACTGACCATGGCAGGGTACCGCGGACAGGCTCCCTACGTCACATTCCTGTTCGCCCGCCTGGTGACGCCGATTGTGCTCTTCATCGCAACGGTGCTCTACGTTTTCCTGATCTCGCACCTGCAACAGTCGTTTCCGATCAAGATCGGCATCTGCATCGGCGCGGCCTATCTCGGTCTGCAGGCGCCGATGCTTTTCCTGAAGAACGCGATTTCGAAGCGTCAGCTCTCGATCAAGCGCGCTTTTCCGGATGCGCTCGACCTGCTGCTGATCTGCATCGAGTCGGGCATGTCGGTGGAGGCCGCATTCCGCAAGGTTTCGATCGAGATCGTGTCGCAATCGGTTGCGCTCTCGGAAGAATTTACGCTGACCACGGCAGAGCTGTCATATCTGCAGGACCGCAAGGTCGCCTACGAGAACCTCGCCAAGCGTACCGGGCTTGAGGGGGTCAAGTCGGTCTGCCTCGCACTTCAGCAATCGGAACGCTACGGAACGCCGCTCGGCCAGAGCCTGCGTGTCATGGCGCAGGAAAACCGCGATATGCGCATGAACGAGGCCGAGAAGAAAGCGGCGGCTCTGCCGCCGAAATTGACGGTGCCGATGATCCTGTTTTTCCTGCCGGTGTTGTTCGTCGTTATCCTCGGGCCGACCGGCATCAGGGTCGCCGCCATGCAATGATTGGCCGGCGCGGCAAACCGCGCCGATCATTCGCCCAGCATGATGGGTGTGCCCGCAGAAAGCGAGCCGTTACTCCGGACGGTTGAGGGAAGCGATGGGCATCTTGGCCACGGCGCCGGTGCGCGGTTCGTCCTTGCGGTTCAGCATCTGCTTGAGATAGGCCACATTTGCTGCCGCTTCCTCGGCAGGCAGATCGGCGCGGACGATCTGCTCGGCTTCGGCGAAGCGCCCCTGCAGGCCGATTGCGAGCGCCAGATTCTGCCGCACCCGCGCGTCTGCCCGGCCGGTGGCATAGGCCTGACGGAGCACTTCTTCCGCCTTCGGCAGGTTCTTGGAGAGAACGTAGGAAAGGCCGAGATTGGACAGCACCGAGGGCTCGTCCGGCACGATCTTCAGGGCGCTGGCGTAATACCGGCGCGCGTCCTCATGCCGACCAAGCTGATCGAGCGCAGCGCCCTGAACCGAAAGGATCCTCCAGTCGGGATTGTCGGGCGAGTGCGCACGGCTGAGAACGTCGAATGCCTGCTGGAAATTGCCGTTGTCGGCAAGCGCCCGCCCGTAGGCGGCCAGCAGCGGCTTGTCGCCGGGGTGAGCGATGGTCGCCTGCTCGAGCACGGCTGCCGCCTGGCTGCGCTGCCCTGAGGCGCGCAGCGCCTGACCATAGGCCAGGGCTGCCTCGGCATTCTTGGGATCGGACCGATAACGCTCGCCGTAAATCTCCGCCGCGCGGTGCGGGTTGGCTTCGGAGCTGGCTTCGGGCTTCGACGACAGCGATCCCGTGATGTCGGACATGGTCTGACAACCGCCGAGCCCAGCGGCCAAGATCGCCGTCAAGGCCGCGGTTGCGAGAAGCCGGGCGAGACTGGACTGCTGACGCATGCACTTTGACTCATGGTATCTGGCGGCTGATCGAGCCGAATGCGCCCAGCAATAGTCTGTTAACCCTAACGCGGGGTTAACGCTGTCTTTCCTCGCAAAAGCTTCCGATTTGGAGATTTTCAGGCGGCACCGCGGCAGGGCCGTGTCAACAAGGGCAAAGAACGGCCCAGGCTTCTCCGGGCCGCAGCCAGAATTCCCCTCTGCGCCTTACCACTCGACGGCAAGACGTTTGCGGACTTCGTCGATCCTCTTTTCCAGCGCATCAAATCTGGCGTGCACCGCCTTGTCGTGAAGGTAAAAGACGTAACCGCCGGCCGCAAACGCGAAGACCCAGTGGTGGTTCTCGACATAGAGCAACACCACTTCGATAGCGCGCCCGACGGCATCAATGGCACTCAACAGGAAATCCATCGCAATCCTCGTCCTGAGGCCTGCAGGCTACCATCGCGACGCGACAACGTGTAGAGGGCACCGTTTGCTCCAGTGCCAGGGTTCTGACATTCATCTCCAGTTGCGGCTAGAACCTTCGCGAAGGTTGCAATCTCACGACCACCAGAAAACATAGGATCAGGTGCGGTTTGGATTGGCCATCCGCGCTCCACGAGCTTTGCGGCTGGCTGCGTGGCGAATGCCAAATCCAATCCACTGGTTTGGCGCGATATGCCATTGTAAGAGTTCAGAAGGCTTGCGCGGTCGCCTCTCTCCTGGACCAAGCCTCAAGCCTCTGGTTCACTTGAACACCGGGACAAATATGCATTCCGTTTTCGAGACTTCGCCCGCGGCGCGCGCCATTCCCATCACCTTCGTGACCAAGTCGAGCTGGGATGCGATTTCGGCTGAACTTCCCGCCCAGGCCCGGCAATTTGCAAGGGCCAACGCCTTTTCGGCCAAGCCCGGCGCGCACCTCACCTTGCCAAGCGGCAATGGCGAGATCGTGCAAGTGTTGTTCGGCCTCGACGGCGAGAACGGCAAGTTTCGCGACCCGTTCCGCCCCGGTCAATTGCCGGGCCTGCTTCCTCCTGGCATCTACCGCTTCGCCAATGCCGAAACACGGGATGCGCGACTTGCGGCACTTGCGTTTGCGCTCGGCAGCTATCGGTTTTCCCGTTACCGCAAAGCCGATGCGCTGGAGGTCAGGCTGGTGCCGCCGGATGGCGTTGACGTCGCTGAAATCACGAGGATCGCCGAAGCGACCGCGCTCGCCCGCGATCTCATCAATACGCCATCCAATGACATGGGCCCGGAAGAACTGGCGCTGGCAGCGCAGGAACTCGCGCAACGCTATGGTGCCGATTTCAATTGCGTGGTCGGCGCCGAGCTTATGGAAAGGAATTTTCCGCTTATTCATGCGGTCGGCATGGCCTCGCCGCGCAAGCCCCGCCTGATCGATTTCACCTGGGGCGACCCCGCTCATCCCAAGGTGACGCTGGTCGGCAAGGGGGTTTGTTTCGATACTGGCGGGCTCGACCTGAAGCCTTCGAGCAGCATGCTGATCATGAAGAAGGACATGGGTGGGGCCGCCAACGTGCTCGCGCTGGCACAGATGGTGATGGATGCGAAGCTCAAATTGCGGCTGCGGGTCCTGATTCCGGCGGTCGAGAACGCGGTTGCCGGCAACGCTTTCCGTCCGCTCGACATCTTCACCTCGCGCAAGGGTCTTAACGTGGAAATCGGCAATACGGACGCCGAGGGCCGGCTGGTGCTGGCCGACGCACTGACGCTTGCCGACGAGGAGAAGCCCGACCTGTTGATCGACCTTGGCACCCTGACGGGCGCGGCGCGGGTGGCTCTCGGCCCCGATCTGCCGCCATTTTACACCGACGACGAGGAGCTGGCGCAAAAGCTGTCGGCTTGCGCCAAGGCCGAGAACGACCCCTTGTGGCGGCTGCCACTCTGGGCACCTTACGACAGCTGGCTCGATTCGAAAGTCGCCGATGTCAACAATTCGGCACCGGGCACTTTCGCGGGCTCGATTACCTGCGCGCTGTTCCTGAAGCGCTTCGTGAAACTTGCGGAAAGCTGGCTGCATATCGATATCTTCGCCTGGACGCCGTCAGCAAAACCGGCGCGCCCCGAGGGCGGCGAATGCCAGGCCGCGCGGGCGATCTACAAGCTCTTGAGCGAACGCTATGGATGATCCGCGCCTGACGCCGGCACGGCCTGAGGTTGCCGCGCAATATCTCGAAGGCAAGGTCAAGGCGAAACGGTTCGTCGCCGGCGAGGAATTCGAGATTGTGGACGCGATCGCGCCGCTGCGCTCGGCGCCTTCTGCCGACGCCGAACTGGCGACGCAGGCGCTCAAGGGCGAGCGCGCCATGGTCTATGATCGCAACGGCGAAGGCTGGGCCTGGGGTCAACTCTCCGGTGACGGCTATGTCGGCTGGCTTCCGGATCGCGCTCTGGCAAAGCCCGAAAGCCGGGCGACCCACAAGGTCACCGCCTTACGGACCTTCGCCTTTCCCGGCGCCTCGATCAAACTGCCGCCGACGGATACGCTGGCGATGGGTTCGTTGGTCACGGTGTTGCGCGAAGAGGCTTCGTTCGCGGTGACTCGCGAGGGCTGGTATCTGCCGCGGAGCCATCTCGGCGCGATCGGCAGCCATGTCGGCGATTTCGTGAGCGTGGCCGAACAATTCGTCGGCACGCCCTATCTCTGGGGTGGCAAGACCAGCTTCGGCATCGATTGCTCCGGTCTTGTGCAAATCGCGCTGAATGCCGCGGGCATCGGCTGCCCGCGCGACAGCGACCTGCAAGAACTCGGGCTCGGAGCGGCCCTGGAGCAAGCCGAAGCGAAACGACTCAAGCGCGGTGACCTGATTTTCTGGAAGGGCCATGTCGCGATCGTGCGCGACGCCAACACGATCGTTCATGCCAACGCGCACCACATGGCGACCGCAATCGAGAACACGCGCGAGGCGTTGGCGCGCATCAAGGCCGCCGGCAGCGAGATCACGTCGATCAAGCGATTGGGGTGAAATCAGGTCGAACTGGAGCCGCTATGAAAGTGCGCTCCCTCTCCCCTTGCGGGAGAGGTGAACCGAGATCGGCTGATAAACCGATTCGACTAAAGATCATCCCGCTTCAGAGGACTGCCTGCTATTGTGCGACAACGTCGCCATTGGCGCTCTCCAAGCGGAAAGCGGCGGCGAACAGCGCGCGGGTGTAGTCGGTCTTGGGGTGTTTGAACAATTCCGAAGCCGGCCCCTCCTCCACCACCTTGCCCTGACGCATCACGATCAGATGGCTCGCAAGCGAAGCGACCACGCGCAGGTCATGGGAGATGAACATATAGGTGAGATCGCGCTTGCGCTGCAATTCCCGCAGCAAATCGACCATCTGCGCCTGGAACAGCATGTCGAGCGCGCTGGTCGGCTCGTCCAGCACCACGAAATTCGGCTCCAGCACCACGGCCCGCGCGATTGAGATGCGCTGACGCTGGCCGCCGGAAAATTCATGCGGATAGCGGAAGCGGGTCGCCGGGTCCAATCCGACATCGCGCAATGCCCGGATCACGCGCAACTGGCGATCTTCTTCCGAAAGCGATTTCTGGTGAACGGTTAGGCCTTCGGCCACGATGTCGCCGACCGACATGCGCGGGCTCAGCGAGCCGAACGGGTCCTGAAACACGATCTGCATGTCGCGGCGGAACGGGAGCATCTCCTTGAAGCGCAGACCCTGGATCGAATTCCCCAGGAAGACGATGGGCCCGTCGGAGGAGATCAGCCGCAGCAATGCCAGTCCGAGCGTGGTCTTGCCGGAGCCGGACTCGCCGACCACGCCGAGCGTCTCGCCCTTGCGCACGGCGAGAGAAACGCCATCGACCGCCTTGATATGCCCCACCGTGGAACGCAGCAAGCCGCGCTTGATCGGGAACCAGACCTTGAGATCATCGGCCGAAATCACCACCGGAGACAGCGGCCGCGGCGGCGCCGGATCGGGCTTCGGCTCGGCGGCGAGCAGCGCGCGGGTGTAGGGGTGTTTCGGCGCGGTGAAGACCTGCTCCACAGGCCCCTGCTCGACGATCTTGCCGCCGTTCATGACGCAGACCACATCCGCGATGCGGCGCACGATGCCGAGATCGTGGGTGATAAACAACAGGCTCATGCCGAGCCGTTTGCGAATATCGGCGAGCAAAGCCAGGATTTGCGCCTGCACGGTGACGTCGAGCGCCGTGGTAGGCTCATCGGCGATCAACAGATCGGGTTCGTTGGCGAGCGCCATCGCGATCATGACCCGCTGGCGCTGGCCTCCCGATAATTGATGCGGGTAGCTGCCGAGCCGCGTTTCCGGCTCGGGAATGCCGACCTGGCTGAGCAGTTCGAGCGTGCGCGCCCGCGCCATCTCGGAAGTGACCGGGTTATGCAGCTGGAGGACTTCACCGATCTGCGACTCGATGGTGTGGAGCGGATTGAGCGAAGTCATCGGCTCCTGGAAGATGATCGAAATGTCGTTGCCGCGAATGCCGCGCATCTCGCGCTCCGACAGATCGAGCAATTCGCGGCCCTGGAAGCGAATGCTTCCCGATGGATGCGACGCGGTCGGATAAGGCAGCAGCTTGAGGATCGAGAGCGCGCTGACCGATTTTCCGGAACCGGATTCGCCGACCAGCGCGACGCACTCCCCGCGGCGGATCGAAAACGAGACATGGTCCACCGCCGCCGAGGTGCCGCTGGGCTGGTGAAAAGCCACCGACAGATTGCTGACGTCGAGCAGAGGCTGGTTGATGGCGTCCATGTCGGCGTCCTATCTGAAACTCTTGCGCGGATCGAACGCATCGCGCACCGCTTCGCCGATGAAAATCAACAGCGACAGCATGATCGCCACCGCGAAGAAGCCGGTGAAACCGAGCCAGGGTGCCTGCACGTTGGCCTTGCCCTGCGCCAGCAGTTCGCCGAGCGACGGCGAGCCCGGCGGCAACCCGAAGCCGAGGAAATCAAGCGCGGTCAACGTCATCACCGAAGAAGAAACGATGAAGGGAAGGAATGTCATGGTCGCCACCATGGCGTTCGGCAACAGATGCCGGAACATGATCACCGCGTTGGAGACGCCGAGAGCCCGCGCCGCCTGGATGTACTCGAAATTGCGCCCGCGCAAGAATTCCGCCCGCACCAGCCCGACCAGCGAAACCCAGGAGAACAGAGCCATGATCCCGAGCAGGATGAAGAAGCCCGGGGGCAGCACTGCCGAAATGATCAAGAGCAGATAGAGAGAGGGAATGGCGTTCCAGATCTCGATGAAACGCTGGAAGCCGAGGTCGATCCAGCCCCCGAAATAACCTTGCACGCCGCCGGCGGCGACGCCGACGATCGAGGAGATGATGGTCAGGCTCAGTCCGAACAGCACCGAGATGCGGAAGCCATAGATCAAGCGCGCCACCACGTCGCGGCCCTGATCGTCGGTGCCGAGCCAGTTGTATTCGAGATCGCGGCAGCTGTTGAGGTGCTTCCTCACCACCACGTCCCTGCATTCGGCTTCCGTCAACATCCAGGTCGGCTTCGACGGCGCGGGCGTCGGCAAATCGAGATTGTGGGTATCGTAGGAATAGCGGATCAGCGGCCAGATGATCGTGCCGCCCTTGTCCTTGATCAGCTTCTGCAGGTATGGATCGCGGTAGTCGGCCGCCGTCTCGAAATCGCCGCCGAAAGTGGTTTCGGAATAGCCGACAAAGGCCGGCCAATACAGATGTCCGTCGAACCTGATGAGCAGCGGACGGTCATTGGCAATCAGCTCGGCAAACAACGAGACGAAGAACAAGATCAGGAAAATCCAGAGCGACCAGTAGCCGCGGCGGTTCGATTTGAAATTTTGCCAGCGCCGCAGGTTGAGCGGCGAAACCTTGAAGCCATGGCGCGTCACCGGAACCGCTTCGCCGAGCGGGGTCCGCGTGGTGGTTTCGACGGGAGGCGGAGCGGTGTCCTCTTTCCGAAGTTCGTAGGTCATTGCCGCGCCCACCTGTACGAACTTCGGAAAGCAAAGCACACCGCCAGATCTATGATTCCAGCGCCGCTTGGCGAGCTGAAGTTCCCGAGGGAACTTTGCGGCAAGCGCTGTAGGAACTTCAGCTCGGCGGCGCTGGTGACAGTCATCAGACCTCCCGCGCCTCGAAGTCGATCCGGGGATCGACCCACATGTAGGTCAGATCGGAGATCAGATTGACCACCAGAGCCACCAGCGAGAAGATGAACAGGGTTCCGAACACGACCGGATAGTCGCGGTTGAGCACGCTTTCAAAGCTGAGCAAGCCGAGCCCGTCGAGCGAAAAGATCGTTTCGATCAAAAGCGAGCCGGAGAAGAAGGCGTGGATGAACGCCCCCGGGAATCCCGCGATCACGATCAACATCGCATTGCGGAAAATGTGACTGTACAGCACCTGCCGCTCGCTGCAGCCCTTGGCGCGCGCGGTCATGACGTATTGCTTGCGGATTTCGTCGAGAAAGGAATTCTTGGTGAGCAGGGTCATGGTGGCGAAAGCACCAAGCGACATCGAGACGATCGGCAAGGTGATGTGCCAGAAATAGTCGATGATCTTCCAGTACCAGGGAAATTGCGCCCAGCCATCCGAGGTCAATCCACGCAGCGGGAAGATGTTGAAGAACGAACCGCCGGCAAACAGGATGATCAGCAGGATCGCAAACAAGAATCCAGGTATCGCGAAGCCGACGATGATGACGGCCGATGTCCAGGTGTCGAATCTCGAGCCGTCCATCACCGCCTTGCGGATCCCGAGCGGTATCGAGATCAGATAGGTCAGGAGCGTCATCCAGATTCCGAGCGACATGGAAACCGGCAGCTTCTCCTTGACCAGTTGCAGCACGCTGACGTCGCGGAAATAGCTCTTGCCGAAATCGAACCGCGCGAAATTCCATACCATCAGCGCGAAGCGTTCGGGCGCCGGCTTGTCGAAGCCGAACTGTTTCTCGAGGCTCTTGACGAAATCGGGATCGAGCCCCTGCGCGCCCCGGTATTTCGAATTGACCGCATCCGCCGACGCGCCGACCTGGCTGCGAGCGCCGAAATCGCCGCCGCTCGAACCCGAAATCCTCGAGGTGCCTCCGGTATCGGCGCCGGAGAGCTGCGCGATCACGCGTTCCACCGGGCCGCCGGGTGCGAACTGCACCACGACGAAAGAAATGAACAATATCCCGAGCATGGTCGGGAAAATCAGCAAAATGCGGCGTGCGATATAGGCGGTCATGATTTATTTCGCCTGCTCGGCTCTCGCGGCCTTACCAGCATCGGACCACCAGATTTCCGGTGCGCCGACCCCTTGGGCGTAACGCGGGGGTTTCTCGGGATGTGCAAACAGGTCCCAATAAGCGAGCCGGTGCGTGTGCGCATACCATTGCGGCACCCAGTAACGCCCGGCGCGAAACACCCGGTCGAAGGCGCGGCAGGCGATGGTGAGTTCGCCACGATTCTCGGCGGCAAGAATCTTTTCGATCAGCGCATCGATGACCGGATTCGCGATCCCGGCCAAATTGTACGAGCCCTTGGTCCTGGCTGCCTGCGAGGAAAAGAATGGCCGCATGCCGTCGCCCGGGGTCGCGGACATGGAAAAGCGCTCGATGGTCATGTCGAAATCGAAATCCTCGACCCTGGCACGGTACTGCACGGGATCGACAAGCCGCAAGCTCGCCTCGATCCCCAGCGTGCCGAGATTCTTGATGTAGGGCGCATGGTGCGGCTCGAGTGACGGCTCGTCGGCGAGAAATTCGATTTTGAACACTTCGCCGCTGGGCAACAGCCGCTTGCCGTCCTTGATGACGAGTCCGGCCTCCTGCAGCAATTGTGAGGCTTTGCGCAACAACGAACGGTCCTGCCCCGAGCCGTCGGACACCGGCGGCACGAATGGCATGCCGAATACCTCGTCCGGCACTTGGCCACGAAACGGCTCGAGCAGTTTCAATTCCTCCGGCGATGGCGGACCGTTGACCATCATGTCGGAGTTCTGGAACGGTGAATGGGTGCGCGCATAGGCGCCATACATGATGGTCTTGTTGGTCCATTCGAAATCGAACGCCTGGATCAACGCCTCGCGCACGCGCGGGTCCTTGAATTTGTCGCGTCGCGTATTGATGAACCAGCCCTGCGCGCCGGACGGGGTTTCGTCCGGCATCGTCTCGCGCTTGACGCGGCCGTCGCGAATGGCGGGGAAGTCATAGCGTGTCGCCCATACCCGCGCGGTGAACTCCTCCCGATAGAGGTAGTTCCCGGCGGTGAATCCCTGAAACGCGACCTCGCGATCCCTGTAGAATTCATAACGCACGACATCGAAGTTGTAACTGCCGCGCGCGACCGGAAGCCCGGCAGCCCACCAATCCTTCACGCGCTCGAATTCGACGAAGCGGTTGACCTCGAATTTGCCGACCTTGTACGGCCCGCAACCGAGCGGGGCCTCGAGCGAGGATTCATCGAACGGCCGGGTGGCGTAATAAGCCTTTGAGAAGATCGGCAAGCCTGCGACATAGAGCGGCACGTCGCGCGCACGTTTTTCGGCAAAGGTGACGATCAGGGTCGCGTCATCTTCTGCTTCCGCCTTCACCATGTCCCGCATCTGCTGGAGGATCAGCGGATGCCCCCTGGTCTTGAGCGTATTCAGCGAGAATGCGGCATCATGGGCCGTCAATTTCGAGCCGTCATGAAATCTTGCCTCCCCGCGCAACGTGAAACGATAGGTCAGCTTGTCAGGCGAAATCCGCACCGATTTCGCAACGAGCCCATACATCGCATCCGGTTCGTCGCCGGCGCGCACCATCAGCGGTGCGAAGGTCATGTCCATGCCCTGGGCGCCTTCGCCTTTGAGAATGTAGGCGTTGAAGGAGTTGAACGTCTGGTAGGACTGGTTGTAGGCGCGAACCGACGGTATGAGCGAGAACGTCCCGCCCTTGGGAGCCGCGACGTTGACGTACTCGAAGCGTTGAAAATCGGCCGGATATTTCAGATCGCCGAACACCGATATGCCATGGGCGTCCGTCCAATTCGCTTCGCTGGCAGCGCCTGCCGCTGCTGCGGGCCGCATGACGCACGCGGAAACGCTACCTGCGCCAAGCGCGAGCAGGTGCCGGCGTGAAATGGGCGCCATGCGGGAAAATCTCATCAAGATCGTTTGCCGATCCTGGCGGCCTTTTCGGCGTCGAACCACCACAAGGTCGGCAGGCCGGAACGGGCGTATTTCGGCAATTCGGCATGGCCGAAGCGATCCCAGAGCGCATAGCGTGAAAAGCCGTAGGTGAATTGCGGCACGACGTAGAAATTCCACAGCAGCACGCGATCGAGCGCCCGGGTTGCGGCCACGAGTTCGGCGCGATCCTTGGCGAAGATCACCCTGTCGATCAGCGCATCGATGGCCGGGTTCTTGATGCCGATGGCGTTCCTTGATCCAGGCTGGTCGGCGGCTTGCGATCCCCAGTATTCGCGCTGCTCGTTGCCGGGCGAAAGCGACTCAGGCCATTGATCGATGATCGTGTCGTAGTCGAAGCTGCGCAGCCGGTTTTCGTACTGCGCATTGTCGACGACGCGGATGGAAGCCGTCACACCGATGCGTTCGAGCGATGGTTTGTAGAACAGCACGATCCGTTCGGCGGAGGGATCCTCAACCAGAATCTCTACCGTCACCGGCTTTCCAGCCGCATCCACCAGCTTGCGGTCCTTGATATCGTAGCCTGCCTCCTTCAGCAGCTTCGCCGCCTCACGCAGATTGGCACGGACCGCCTCGGGATTTCCGCCGACGGGGTTTTGATAGGGCGTGGTGAAGACCTCGGGCGGCACCTTGTCGCGCACCGTTTCCAGGATCGCCAGTTCCTGGTCCTGTGGCAGGCCGGAGGAAGCAAGCTCGGTTCCGTGGAAGTAGCTGTTGATGCGCGCGTACTGCCCATAGAACAGCTGCTTGTTCATCTCCTCGAAATCGAAAGCGTAATTGAAGGCGCGACGCAACCGCGCATCCTTGAACTGTTCGCGGCGCAAATTGAGGGCAAAAGCCTGCATGCGGCCGGAATCGTTGATCGGAAATTCTTCCCTGACCACGCGCTTTTCCGAAACCGCAGGAAAATCATATGCGGTTGCCCATTGCTTGGCGGAATTCTCGGCAATCCAGTCGGCCTGATCGGCCTTGAACGCTTCGAGCGCAACGACGTTGTCGCGGAAAAATTCGAAGCGCAATTCATCGAAATTGTTCTGACCGACCTGCACTGGGAGGTTCGCGCCCCAATAGTCCTTCACTCGCTCCAGGCGGACAGAACGGCCGGCGACAAAGTCCTTGATGCGATAAGGACCCGAACCGAGCGGCGGCTCGAGCGTGGTGGCGGAGACGTCGCGCTTGCGGCCCTCGTTGTCGCTACCCTCCCAGTAATGTTTCGGCAGGACCAGGAGTTCACCGACGATATGCGGCAGCTCGCGATTTCCGGGAGAATCGAACGTGAATTTGATTTCGCGTTCGCCGGTCTTCTCGACCTTCCCCACATGGCGATAGTACGAAGCGTACATCGGGCTGTACTTTTTCAGCACCTCCATCGAGAAAATCACGTCTTCCGGCGTCACCGGCTTGCCGTCGTGCCAGCGTGCTTCCTTGCGCAGACGATACGTCACCCAGGCAAAATCATCCGGATGCATCGCGGCTTCCGCGAGCAACCCATATTCGGTGGCGACCTCGTCGCGAGAACGCTCCATCAGCGTTTCGTAGATCAAGGCGGCCGCCGGTGCGAGCGAGCCCTTGACGCCCGCGACCGCGATGTTGAAGTTGTCGAAGGTTCCGAGCGATATCTGGCGCGCGACGCCGCCCTTCGGCGCTTGCGGATTGACGTAATCGAAACGCTTGAAGTCGGCGGGATATTTGACGTCGCCAAACAGCGACAGCGCATGACGCCAGGCGGGCTCGCCCACCGGTGTCTGCGCTCTCGCAGAACCGGTCAGACCGAGGCCAGCGGTTGAGCCAAGCGCGGGAGCGAGCGCGGCAAAGGCCCCGCTCTGCAAAAGATGTCGTCGGGAAAGTGCCAATGGAGGATCCTCTGACCAGGGTGCGCTACTGAGGCGGCAATATAAGGCAAGGTTTCGACCGATTAAGTTGCTTTTTGCTCATGATCGCAGCCCTCATGCGGCCAAAAGCCTCGGTAACGAGAATGCGACGGGGCAAAACTACCTCCGAACCCGGGAACCGCTTTGTCTTTTGGTCCGGAAGGCCAAAACGGCCAGGCATGAGCCCGGCCGGTTGCTGTGAAAGTCCGTAATGAAGCCTTCGAACAGCTACTTCGACGCGGTCGGCAACGGAACCGGGTTGTCGGAAAGTGACCGCAGATAGGCGATCACATCGGCACGCTCGCTGTCCTTTGGAATACCGGCAAAACCCATCGCCGTACCCGGAACGAAGCCCTTGGGATTGGTGATGAACTGGTTCAGGTCGTCATAGCTCCATTTGCCGGTCTTGGCCTTCATCGCGGCGGAATAATTGAAACCGGGTTCGCTGGCGCGGTCACGGCCGACAACGCCGTAGAGATTGGGACCGACCTTGTTGGGACCGCCCTTGGTGAAGTCGTGGCAGGCGCCGCACTTCTTGGCCGCTGCCGTGCCCTTCTCGACGGAGGCGGTCTGTAACAGCTTCTCGATCGGCTCGGAGGGAGCCGGTGCCGTGCCCTTGCCGTGGCCTTCTCCCTCTTCCTTCGCCGCAATCTCGAAACCCGGCTTTTTCGGATTCTCGGGCGCGAACAGCGCGCTGGCGGTGAAGCTCGTGATCAGCAAAACCAGGCAGGTGCCCAGGATAGCACCGAGAATCTTGTTGAGTTCGAAGGAGTCCATTTTTGAGCAGGCCCCAGGCCGGAAAATGTCGGTTATTGGCCGGAGAGAAACGGCCGCGAATGAGCGTCAGGAATTGGGCCTTCGCACCGCACCCCGAGCCCCGTCCAGATATCGGTTTGCCCGTGCTCTGGCAACCCGTATAAATACATCAGCTTTCACCCAATCCCCACCCTTTCCCTATCGACCGGGTCTAGTGTCCCGGTTCTGACATTCCACGCCAGACCTCACGCTGATGACCAATCCCCGCATTCTGGTACTGATTCCGGCCCGGATGGCTTCCACCCGATTGCCGGGCAAGCCGCTCCTGGACATTGCGGGCCTGCCCATGATTGTCCACGTGCTGCGCCGGGCCCAGGAAGCCGCGATCGGCCGGGTCGCGGTCGCAACCGATACGCCCGAGATTGCAAAGGCGGTGGTGGCCCATGGCGGCGAGGTGGTGATGACCGGTGCCGATCACCCTTCCGGATCGGACAGGATTTACGAGGCGATGGGCAAGCTCGATGCCGACGGCCGCGCCGAGATCGTTGTCAATTTGCAGGGGGACTTTCCGACCATCCTGCCCGACCATATCCGGGGCGTGCTGGCGCCGCTCGACGATCCGGCGGTCGACATCGCCACGCTTTCCGCGGAAATCCACACCGAGGAGGAGGCCTTGAACCCGAACGTGGTGAAGGCTGTCGGCTCGCCGATCGGGCCGCGCCGGCTGCGTGCGCTCTATTTCACCCGCGCCACCGCGCCTTACGGCGATGGGCCGCGCTATCATCACATCGGACTTTATGCCTATCGCCGCGCCGCGCTGCAGCGCTTCGTGGGGCTGCCACCTTCGCCCCTTGAAGTTCAGGAGAAACTCGAGCAGTTGCGGGCGCTTGAGGCCGGCATGCGGATCGACATTGCCATCGTCGACAGCGTGCCGCGCGGCGTCGACACGCCGGCCGATCTCGAAACCGCGCGGCGGCTACTGGCCAAAAACTGAGTGGCTGATACAAGGCGGGCCAGGACCACCAACGATGACCAAATTGACCAAAATTGCATTCCAGGGCGAGCCGGGGGCGAACTCCCACATCGCGATTGCCGAGGCCTATCCGGGCGCGGAAGCACTGCCCTGCCCGACCTTCGAGGATGCGCTTGCCGCGATTTCTTCGGGCGAAGCCGATCTCGGCATGATCCCGATCGAGAATTCGGTCGCCGGCAGAGTGGCCGACATCCATCATCTGTTGCCGCAGTCCGGCCTGTTCATCGTCGGCGAATGGTTTTTGCCGGTCCATCACCAATTGATGGCGCCGCGCAGCGCCAGGCTCGACGACATCAAGTCGGTGGAGAGCCACGTCCACGCGCTCGGGCAGTGCCGGCGGATCATCCGCAAGCTCGGCATCAAGCCGATCGTGGCGGCCGACACCGCGGGAAGCGCCAAAGACGTGGCCGAGCGCGGCGACAAGAGCCGTGCCGCAATCGCCTCGCGCCTCGCCGCCGACATCTACGGGCTCGACATTCTTTCCGAAGACATCGAGGACGAAGAGCACAACACGACGCGCTTCGTGGTGCTGGCGCGCGAGGCGAACTGGGCCAGACAAGGCTCCGGGCCGCTTGTCACCACTTTTGTTTTCCGGGTGCGCAATCTTCCAGCCGCGCTCTACAAGGCGCTGGGCGGCTTTGCCACCAACGGCGTCAACATGACCAAGCTGGAAAGCTACATGATCGACGGCAATTTCTTTGCAACGCAATTCTACGCCGATGTCGATGGCCATCCCGACGACAAGGGCCTGGCTTTCGCGCTGGAGGAGCTGAAATTCTTCTCCCGCGAGCTTCGCATCGTCGGCGTTTATCCCGCGCATCCGTTCCGCGCCACTTTCAGCGAGAGGCTGGAGTAATGCTGGTCAATCGCCTCAACTCCACCGTCATGGCCGGTCGCTTGCGCTCGCCTATGTCCCGGCCATCCACGTCTTTATTTATGTATGCGGCCGCGGGCCTCCTGGAGTAGCTTCCCGAACACCTGAAAAACAGCCCGGAAGCGAGGCTGCTCGGCACGTTGCCGACCGAAAGGCCTTCAACATCATCCACCTGATTTACTGTTTCGGCTGTGAATGTCTGTGGGGGCCAATGGTCCGTAAGGACTATGAGGTCAGCATTCGCTCTCTCATGAACGCGACGTTAACGACGAGGCCGGGCAAAAGCCATTGGAAGAGTCGTACGACGTCAAGAACCCTTTCTGCCGCTATATCCTCGTCCGCCGCAGCAACGAGCCTAGCACTGGTTAACCCTGTCGGATTGGGCAGCGCTAACACCAGGGCCACAGCTTTTTTGTGAACTCTCTCAACTACCTCGTCATAGGCGGGCGTGCCGATATGCGGCTTCAGCGAGCGCCACGCTACATCGAAGTAGCTGGGCCAGCGGGCCAGTGCGCGATAATCGGTATTCAAAAAGGGCAAGCCGAGCGTCGACTTGAGATCCTCGTAGAGGTCTTGCAACTGTCGTTCGGCATGATGGGGCTCCATCAGCGTCACTCTTCCACCGGCTGCAGGTCCATGGAGGGACCGCACGGGCTTTGAAATACCTCGCGACGTCCCGATCTCGTTGCCCTCCAGAAGAAGCCTAGCAGCCGTGGCAAGAAGCAGATAAGGCATGTTGCCGTGCGAGAAGATCTCAATTACCGCGTGTATCTCGGCGATTTCCGGTTCCGTGTAGCCGAGTTCGTACAGCTTCCGAAGGATTGATGGCGCCCTGAGCAGGCTAATCGACTCCGCCTCTTGCCTGAGTTCATGACACGCCGTCAGGAATTGCGCGCTGGCTGACAACTCTCGAAAGCCTCCCCACAGCGTGGCGTAAAATTGCGGATAGCGCGCAAAGGACATAGCGACGACGCCCATCCATGGAACTTGCAGCGCAGCCTTGGTGTCTTCGTATATCTCCTTAAGCGCTGGCTCCGCCAGATGCTCGGGAATGGGGGCGATCTTCGGAATCGGGTTCGGCTTCAATCGGGGCAGGTTTGGATTCATTGCATTCGTCCTGAAAGTTGGTCCGGATCGACGAAACAAGACGGGGGTGCCCGCGCGTGACCGGGACGACGAGGACTCACGCCGCAGCTTTCTTCTTCAACCCGAAGGCGTCGGCAAGCAGGCTGTAGGACCTTTTGCGCGCCTCGTGATCGAAGATCGCCGTGATCACCATCAACTCATCTGCCTGGCTCGCCGCAATCATTGGCTCAAGCATTTGCATCACCGCTGCCGGGCTGCCGACAAACAGCCGCGAGCGGTTGCGTGCGATCGCGGCGCGATCGCGTTCGGTGTAGGGATAGGCAAGCGCTTCTTCGACGCTGGGCAAGGGACGATATTGCCCTTGGTCCCGAAGCAGGCGGTTGAGATCCATCGACGCGGCGAGCCGCTCGGCCTCCGCGTCCGTTTCCGCCGCGACAACTGCCACGGCGAGAATGCCGTGCGGAATAGAGCGCCAGCCCGACGGCTGGAAGTGTGCGCGATAATTCGTCAGCGCGGCAATTGCGTCATAGGTCGCAAAATGATGCGCGAACGCGAAACCCATGCCGACCTGGGCTGCGAGTTCTGAACTGTAATCGCTCGAGCCCAGAAGCCAGATCGGCGGCAGCGGCGTGTCGTCCGGCATCGCCACCACCTGGTTGTAGGGATGGCCGGGCGGAAAATCGCGCGTTTCCCACAAGGTCAGTTCGTGCAGCCGTTCGAGAAAATCGTCGCCCTCGCGGCGATCGAGCCGGCTGCGCAAGGCGTGCGCGGTGGCGCCGTCGGTGCCCGGCGCGCGGCCGAGCCCGAGATCGATCCGCCCCGGGAAAAGCGCCTCGAGCATCTTGAATCGTTCGGCCACCACCAGCGGCGCGTGGTTTGGCAACATCACCCCGCCCGAGCCGACGCGAATATTCTTGGTCACCGACGCGATCTGCCCAATCATGAGGTCGGGCGCAGGGCTCGCCACCGAAGCGAGATTATGATGCTCGGCAAGCCAATACCGGACATAGCCGAGCTGATCTGCGTGGCGCGCCAGATCGATCGAGTTGCGCAGCGCTGCGGCTGGTTTGGTGCCGGTGGTGACGACGGAAAGGTCGAGGACGGAAAGCGGGATCATTTTGCTAACCTAATGCGGCCGGGTGAACCGACAAAGGCGCGTCTCGCAGATCAGGGCCGCGGCGGCATGGTCGGCGGCCGTTTGGGCCTCGACCAGAGTGGGCCGATGAAAGGTAAATTGGTCACGTTGTCATTCTGCCCACCAATTTGATTTCCTGGTCCTAAAGCTATATCCGTCATTATTTCATTAATTCAACAACTTACTTGCAAATAGTTCTTTTCCTGTTTGCCCATTCTTTCGGTATCTTTGCCGTGATTTCCAAAAATATAGCTTATGGTGGGCAATTTCCCATATCCGATGGGCTGTTTGATTAAGCCTCCTTCGCCTATCTTAGCTCACCCAAAAACAGCCGGACGCCCGATCGCTTTGCGGAGCTTTAAGAGTGCCATGACCGAGGTAACGCCCCCGACTGAAGATGGGCCGCGCGTGCTGAAGCATCCCGCCATCTCCTTTGAGTTCTTCCCGCCAAAAACCGGCGAGATGGAGCAGAACCTGTGGGAGACCATCAAGCGCCTCGCGCCACTCACCCCGAGTTTCGTGTCGGTGACCTATGGCGCCGGCGGCTCGACCCGCGAGCGCACCCATTCCACCATCGCCCGCATCCTTGGCGAGACCACGCTGCTGCCGGCGGCGCATCTGACCTGCGTGGGGGCGGCGCGCGGCGAGATCGACGAGATCGTCAGCCGTTATCACGAGATCGGTGTCCGCCATATCGTCGCGCTTCGGGGCGATCCGCCCGGCGGCATCGGCACGCCGTTCTCTACCCATCCCGACGGCTACCAGACCTCGGCCGAGCTCGTGGCGGGCATCAAGATGCGATATCCCGACATCGAAGTTTCGGTTTCGGCCTATCCGGAAAAGCATCCCGAGAGCCGCGACTTCGATGCCGACATCGACATGCTGAAGGCCAAGGTCGATGCCGGAGCGACGCGGGCGATCACCCAGGTCTTTTTCGATAACGAGCTTTACTTCCGCTATCTCGACCGGGTTCGTGCGCGGGGCGTCTTGATTCCGATCGTGCCTGGCATCATGCCGATGCACAATTTCAGGCAGGCGAGAGTTTTCGTGACCAGGGCCGGAACGAGCGTGCCCGGCTGGCTCGCGGAGAAATTCGAAGGTCTCGACGACGACGCCGAGACGCGCAAGCTGGTGGCGGCGACGGTGGTGGCGGGCCAGGTGCAAAAACTCAACAAGCACGGCGTCGACACCTTTCACTTCTACACCATGAACCGCGCTGACCTCGTGTTCGCGATCTGCCATTTGCTTGGCATTCGCCCCGCCGGCGCGCAGAAGGCCGCGTGAGTCATGACCATACCCGTCTCGCCCGCGCGAACCTCCCTGCTGGCGGCAGCCCGCGAGCGCATCCTCGTGCTCGACGGTGCCATGGGCACCATGATCCAGGCGCTGGGATTCGATGAAGCGGGTTTCCGCGGCGCGCGCTTTGCGAATTTCCGTCGCGACATCCGCGGCAACAACGATCTTCTGATCCTGACCCAGCCGAAGGCGATCGAGAATATCCACGCCGCCTATTTGCGCGCTGGCGCCGATATAGTCGCCACCAACACATTTTCCTCGACCTCGATTGCGCAAGCCGATTACGAGATGTCGGAGCTTGCCTATGAACTCAATCGCGAAGGCGCAAAGCTCGCCCGCGCGGCCGCCGAACAAGTGAGCCGCGAAGATGGCAAGCCGCGTTTCGTGGCCGGTGCGATCGGACCGACCAATCGCACCGCCTCGATCTCGCCCGACGTCTCCAATCCAGGATATCGCGCCGTCACCTTCGACGACCTGCGCAAGGCCTATGGCGGGCAGATCAAGGGATTGCTCGACGGCGGCGTTGACTTGCTGCTGCTCGAAACCATTTTCGACACTTTGAACGCGAAGGCTGCGCTTTACGCGATCGCCGAAATCAGCGAGGAGCGCAGCATCGACGTGCCGGTCATGGTCTCGGGCACCATTACCGACAAATCCGGCCGGTTGCTGTCCGGGCAACTCCCCGAAGCGTTCTGGTATTCGGTTCGGCATGCAAGGCCAATCACCATCGGCTTCAACTGCGCGCTTGGCGCCGAAGACCTGCGCGCTCACATCGCCGATATCGGCCGCGTCGCCGACACGCTGGTGTGCGCCTATCCCAACGCAGGGCTTCCGAACGAATTCGGCCAGTATGACGAGAGCCCCGAATACATGGCGCGCCTGATCGGCGAGTTTGCGGCGTCCGGTCTCGTCAATATCGTCGGCGGCTGCTGCGGCACCACGCCCGAGCACATCGCGGCGATTGCCGCGGCGGTCGAGCCGCACAAGCCGCGCGCCATCCCTGTGATCGAGCCGCGTCTGAAACTTTCGGGACTCGAGCCGTTCGAGCTGACGAAGGCCATTCCCTTTGTCAATGTCGGCGAGCGCACCAACGTCACCGGCTCGGCCAAATTCCGCAAGCTGATCACCGCCGGCGATTACGCGGCCGCCTTGCAGGTGGCGCGCGACCAGGTCGAGAACGGCGCGGTAGTTATCGACATCAATATGGACGAAGGCCTGCTCGACTCCGAACAGGCAATGGTGACCTTCCTCAACCTCCTCGCCGCCGAGCCCGACATCGCGCGCGTCCCGGTGATGATCGACTCGTCGAAATTCAACGTGATCGAGGCCGGCCTGAAATGCGTTCAGGGCAAGCCGGTGGTGAATTCGATCTCGTTGAAGGAGGGCGAAGAAAAATTCATCCACGAGGCGAGGGTCGCGCGGCGTCACGGCGCGGCCGTGGTGGTGATGGCGTTCGACGAAGCCGGACAGGCCGACACGTTCAAGCGCAAGACCGAGATCTGCGCCCGCGCCTACGACATCCTCGTCAATCGCCTCTTCTATTCGCCGGAAGACATCATCTTCGACCCGAACATTTTCGCGATCGCGACCGGAATCGAGGAGCACAACAACTACGGCGCCGATTTCATCGAGGCGGCGCGCTGGATCCGCCACAACCTGCCGGGCGCGCATGTGTCCGGCGGCGTCTCCAACCTGTCGTTCTCGTTCCGCGGCAACGAGCCGGTGCGCGAGGCGATGCATTCGGTATTTCTCTATCATGCCATTCACGCCGGCATGGACATGGGCATCGTCAATGCCGGACAGATGATCGTCTATGACGACATCGATCCGGAACTGCGACGAACTTGCGAGGATGTCATCCTCAACCGCGACGCGGGCGCGTCCGAACGCCTGCTGGCGCTCGCCGAGAGATTCCGCGGCAAGGAGAGGAAGGCGCACGAACAGGATCTCGCCTGGCGCGAATGGCCGGTCGACAAGCGACTCAGCCACGCGCTGGTGCACGGGATCACCGAATTCATCGAGGCCGACACCGAAGATGCCCGCAAGCTCGCCGCGCGCCCGCTCGACGTGATCGAAGGACCGCTGATGGCCGGCATGAACATTGTCGGCGACCTCTTCGGCGACGGCAAGATGTTCCTGCCGCAGGTCGTCAAATCCGCGCGCGTGATGAAACAGGCCGTCGCCTATCTGATGCCGTTCATGGAAGCGGAGAAGGCCAACAATCTGGCCAACGGCATCAGCGGCGACGGCCGCCGCTCTGCCGGCAAGATCGTGATGGCGACGGTGAAGGGCGACGTCCACGACATCGGCAAGAACATCGTCGGCATCGTCCTGCAGTGTAACAATTTCGAGGTGATCGACCTCGGCGTCATGGTGCCGGCGGCGAAGATCATCGAAACCGCCAAACGTGAAGGCGCCGATATCATCGGGCTTTCCGGCCTGATCACGCCTTCGCTCGACGAAATGAGTTTTCTTGCCGGCGAAATGCAGCGCGAGGGGCTGAGTTTGCCGCTTTTGATCGGCGGCGCGACCACGAGCCGCGTCCATACCGCCGTGAAGATCGATCCGAACTACCGCAGCGGACCTGTGGTGCATGTCAATGACGCAAGCCGCGCCGTCGGCGTCGCCTCGTCGCTGCTTTCGCCGGACAAGCGCGAGTCCTTTGCCGCCGAGGTGCGCGCCGAATATGCAAAAATCTCCGCGGCCCACTTCCGCGCCCAGGCCGACAAGAAGCGGCTCAAGCTCGCGGATGCGCGCGCCAATGCCGTCAAGATCGATTTCGCCAAGACACCGCCGAAGAAGCCGGCCTTCCTGGGGGTCAAGACCTTTGGCGATTACGACCTTGGCGAACTCGTCGACACCATCGACTGGACGCCGTTCTTCCAGACCTGGGAATTGACCGGGCGCTTCCCTGCCATCCTCGACGATCCGAAGGTCGGCGAGGTGGCGCGATCGCTCTATCAGGATGCGCGCAGGATGCTTGAGCGCATCGTCGCGGAGAAATGGTTCACCGCGAAGGCCACGATCGGGTTCTGGCCGGCGAATGCCAAAGGCGACGACATCGTCGTCTATGCCGATGAAGCGCGCGAGAGGCCGATTGCGACCTTCCATACGCTGCGCCAGCAACTTGAAAAACGCGAGGGCCGCTTCAATGCGGCATTGTCCGATTTCGTTGCGCCGGCCTCCTCTGGCCTGCCCGATTACATCGGCGCCTTCGTGGTCACAGCCGGGATCGGCGAGGACGAAGTTGCCGACCACTTCAAGAAGGCCAATGACGACTACTCCTCGATTATCTGCAAGGCGCTCGCCGACCGCCTTGCCGAAGCGTTCGCCGAGCGCATGCACGCGCGGGTGCGCCGCGAGTTCTGGGGATACGCTCCGGACGAAGCGCTCTCCAACGAGGAGTTGATCCTCGAAAAATATCGGGGCATTCGCCCCGCCCCCGGCTATCCCGCGCAGCCCGATCACGCCGAAAAGGCGACGTTGTTCAGGCTGCTCGACGCCGAGAAGAAGACCGGCGTGAAACTGACGGAGAGCTTTGCGATGTGGCCGGGCTCGTCGGTGTCCGGGCTCTATTTTGGCAATCCCGAAAGCTTCTATTTCGGCGTCGGCAAGATCGAGCGCGACCAGGTCGAGGACTATGCCGCGCGCAAGGGTTTTAGCGTGCAGGAGGCCGAACGCTGGCTCGCGCCTGTCTTGAACTATATCCCGGCTCAGGACCAATCGGCGCAGGAGCGCTCCTTGCGGGAAGCGATGCCGAAGGAGCCGGCACTCTCCGCCGCACCGGCCAACGACATCGAGATAAAGGAACTGCGCTCGCATCCGCCCGGCTGCACCTGCGCGGTGCATCTGCGCTGGCGCAGACAAGCGGTGAGCGCGGGGTGATACGTAAGCCCTGAACGCATTCCTTACCCTCCCCTGGAGGGGGAGGGTCGATTGCGAATGAAATGAGCAATCGGGGTGGGGTGATACTCGTTGGATGCGCCACCCCACCCCGTCACGCATTTCGCTTCGCTTATGCGTGCCGACCCTCCCCCTCGAGGGGAGGGTGAAGAAGCTGCTCATACCCAGAGTTTCATTTTCAAACAGCCCGACGTCATTGCGCGGAGCGAAAGCGACGAAGCAGTCCAGGGCCAGAGCAAATAAACTGGATTGCTTCGCTTGCGCTCGTATTGACGTCTATTGCGCACGCCTCCGCATTCCCGCGGCACGATGGTGCCCGAGCTCTGCCAGACTTCACGCCCGAAAACAGAGGGCGCAGGGAATGCCGGATGCGAGGTGCGCACCCGCAGCCTCGCGTGCGAAAAATAAAAGCACACGAGCATAGTCACCACAGGTACACCGGCCCAACCCGGCATTCCCCGCGCAATGGTTTTAACGGCTTATTCCGTGCTCTCCCTGGTGAGCCGGGCTTTGTTGCCACCATCGCCTGAGAGATCATCGCCTCAACAGGCTTGACACCAGCGTCGGGGTGTCAGGACCACACGACTTCGCCGTCCGCTTGCAGCATCGTTCGTCGTCTCGATGCTGCCGCGTCCACCGCATCCCGCACCCAACGTTCGTGACGATCGCGAAGCGCCCCTCTTTGCAGAGCGCGGGACGTCGCGATTCGTGAAGTGTTTCGGGAGCATCGCGCAAGCGCTGTCGCCTGCGACAGATTGGCACGACGGGCAAATCAGGGTGCGCACGAAAAACCATGTCAAGTGAAGAGCAATTGCTTGCGGCTTACGTGTCCCGGACGCGGTGCGCATTGTGCCGGGCGCCACCAGACCGCGCTGATGCCGTCATTCCGGGGCGCGAGTGTAACGAGCGAACCCGGAATCCATGGCGCCGCAGGAATACTTGGAAAAAATGGATTGCGGGCCTGCGCCTCACGGCGCATCCCGGAATGACGAACACTGGATCGCTTCGCCCGCAATGACGGTGTCCATTTTCCTAATCGGAACGATTCGTTCTTTGCATCGCAACTTAGGACGTGGATGGCCGGGACAAGCCCGGCCATGACGAAATTCAGCATTGTTATTTGGACGGGGCGGTGAAGAATCGTCAATCTCCGCTCGGCGGAATCAGCGGCTGCACGATTTCCTTGAAAGTCGCCAACGCCTCGCAACGCGCCGCATGGGCGCCAAGCGCCGGATAGCGCGCAGGCCCGAACAGTTGCCGATGTGCCTCGGCCGTAAATCGCAGCACGCAGGCGACCGCGACGTCGGCGTGGCTGATCTTCTCGCCGAACCAGTAGGGTGAAGCGACCTTGGCGCGCGCCTTTTCCAGCACGTCCAGCACGGCGACGATCTGCGTCTCGCAACGCTCAACCCAGATTTTCGATTGCTGGTTCTTGCGCAGCACGCGCTCGTAGAGGAGGCTGACCGCCTTGTCGGCAAGGCCGGTCGCAAGCGCGCAAATTTTCAAGCATTGCCGACGCTGCGGCCCGGTGCGCGCGATCATTGCCTTGTCCGCGCCGATGATCTCATCGAGATAATCGAGGATCGCCGTGCTCTCGATCAATGCTTCGCCATCGTCCAGAACCAGCGTCGGCACCCTGCGCAGCGGATTGAAGGCCGCGATCTCATCACCTTGGCCGAAGGTCGACCACGGACGGTGCTCGAAGCCAAGGCCATAGAGCCGCATCGCGATTGCGACACGGCGGACGAACGGGGAATCATATTGGCCGATGAGGATCATTGAAGCCTTATTGTCATGCCGGTTCCCCTCTCCCCTTGCTGGAGAAGGTGCCGAGCTAAGCGAGGTGGGTGAGGGGTCTCGCTCGCGGGAGGTAAAACCCCTCACCCGGCTCGCATCTTACAATGCTCGCCGCCCTCTCCCGCAAGGGGAGAGGGCAAGAAAAACGCGGCGCCTCCCTCGCCTTCACCTTTATCTCCAATGCGTTTGGCTAGAGCAGTTGCTATCTTCAGACCTTGTCGTGGATGACTCGTTTGACCGAAGCGATCGCGTCTTCATCCCGCCTGTACATCGTCCACTGCTTGATCCGTTTTGCCTTCACCAGCTTCGCCGCGATCAAGACCCGCATGTGTTCGCTCAGCGTGGGCGCGCTCACGCCCAGCTTTTCCGCAATCAGAACACCGCACACGCCATCCTCCACCAGATCCCCGTCCACCTGCTCACGAAAATGCTTCTTCGGGTCGCGAAGCCAGTCCAGGATCTGAAGGCGGCGTCCGTTGGCCAGGGCGCGTAACGCAATCGCGATTTTCATTTAGCCATTTTGCTAATTATCTAATTGATGTCAAGCTCGCCTGTAGCTATGAGTATCCTATGGCTGACATCACCCCGATCACGCGTGAACGCATTGCGGAAACCGAAACAACCATCCGGCCTTACGTGCGCCGCACGCCGCTGGTGCGCCTGGGCGGCTCCGATTTCGGTCTGTCGCTGCAATCGCTGACCTTCAAGCTGGAAATGCTGCAGCATTCCGGTTCGTTCAAGGCGCGCGGCGCGTTCGCGAACCTCCTGCTGCGCAAAACGCCTGAAGTGGGCGTGGTGGCGGCTTCCGGCGGCAATCACGGCGTCGCCGTCGCCTTCGCAGCGCAACGATTGAACGTGCCTGCGACCATCTTCGTGCCTGATATCACTTCGCCTGCCAAGGCCGAGGCTATCCGCAATTATGGTGCAAACCTCGTGTTCGCAGGCTCCCGCTATGCCGACGCGCTGATCGCAAGCGAAGCGCATATCGCCAAGTCAGGCGCGATGGCGATCCACGCCTTCGATCAAGCCGAGACTCTTTTGGGACAAGGGACGGTCGGGCTCGAGCTCGAGCAGGACGCGCCCGAGATCGATACGCTCTTGGTCGCGGTCGGCGGCGGCGGATTGATCGGCGGCATCGCCGCCTGGTATGGCAGCCGAATCAAAATCGTCGCCATGGAGCCGGAGAGCGCGCCGACCTTGCATGCGGCTTTTGCCGCGGGCCACCCGGTGGATGCGCCCGCCGGCGGGATCGCCGCCGACAGTCTCGCCCCGCGCCGGGTTGGAGAGCTGATGTTTGCGATCGCGCGCAACCATGTCTCGCAAGTCACCCTTGTCACCGATGACGCTATTCGTGAGGCGCAAGCCGCGCTCTGGTCGAAACTGCGGGTGGTGGCCGAGCCCGGCGGCGCCGCGGCGTTCGCCGCGCTGCTCTCGGCGCGCTACCAGCCATCGAAGGGGGAACGCGTGGCCGTGCTGCTTTGCGGGGCCAATACAACGGCGGTGCGGTTTGAGGGTTAGATATGCCGCTGGACTGTCATACCCCGCGAATGCGGGGTATCCAGTACGCCGCAGCTTCTCGGATGATCGCTTCTGCTCTGGAATGCTGGATCACCCGCTTTCGCGGGTGATGACGGGCTGGCAGGTTACCCCTCCCCCTCGTCGCTTGCCAAAACGCCCCTCACCGCGCGCGCCCAGCCCTTTAGTTTGCGCTCGCGCGTGGCCGCGCCCATGGCCGGCTTGAAGCGGCGTTCGAGCCGCCAGTTGTCGGCGAATTTTGACGGCTCCGGATAGACGCCCGCATTCAGGCCTGCGAGATAGGCCGCCCCAAGCGCGGTGGTTTCCTGGATCACCGGACGATCGACGGGTGCGTCCAGGAGATCGGCAAGCCGCTGCATGGTCCAGTCGGAAGCGGTCATGCCGCCATCGACGCGAAGTACATTGGCCGCCTTGCCGCCCGGCCAGTCGGCGCGCATCGCCTCCCGCAGGTCGAAGGTCTGGTAGCAGACGCTTTCGAGCGCCGCATGCGCAAGCTCGGCCGGTCCCGTGTTGCGGGTGAGCCCGAACAGCGCGCCGCGCACACGCGGATTCCAGTACGGCGCACCGAGGCCGACAAAGGCCGGCACCAGATAGACCTGTTGCGTGACGTCGGATTTGTCGGCCAGCGGGCCGGTCTCGCCGGCCTGGGTGATGAGGCCGAGCCCGTCGCGCAGCCATTGCACCGCGCTTCCCGCGACAAAGATCGAGCCTTCGAGCGCGTAGGTACGCTTACCCTTGAGCTGATATGCGATGGTGGTGAGCAGCTTGTTCTTCGAGGCGACCGGTATGTCGCCGGTGTTGAGCAGCGCAAAACAGCCGGTGCCGTAAGTCGACTTGATCATGCCTGCCGAAAAACAGGCCTGCCCGATGGTTGCGGCCTGCTGGTCGCCGGCAATGCCGGAGATCGCGATCGCGCCGCCAAAAAGATCAGGCGTGCTGTCGCCGAAATGATGGGAAGAGTCCTTCACATCCGGCAGCGTCGAGCGCGGCACGCGCAGGATCTTCAAGAGATCGTCGTCCCACTGCCCGGCGTGGATGTTGAACAAGAGGGTGCGTGAGGCATTGGTGGCGTCGGTGGCGTGAACCTTGCCGCCGGTCAGACGCCACAAGAGATAGCAGTCGATGGTGCCGAACAACAATTCGCCGGCTTCCGCACGTTTGCGCGCGCCGGGGACTGAATCGAGAATCCATGCGACCTTGGTGCCGGAAAAATAGGGGTCGATGACGAGGCCGGTCTTCGCCGATATCGCGGCTTCGTGGCCTTCGCTCTTGAGCCTGGCGCAGATGTCGGCGGTGCGGCGATCCTGCCAGACAATGGCGCGATGCACGGCCTGTCCGGTGACGCGATCCCACACCACGGTGGTCTCGCGCTGGTTGGTGATGCCGATCGCGGCGATGTCCTTTGCCGCTATGCCCGCCTTCTCGAGCGCATCGCGGCAGGTGATGACGGTCGAGGTCCAGATGTCCTCCGGCTCGTGCTCCACCCAGCCGGAGGCCGGAAAATGCTGCGGGAATTCGGCTTGCGCCACCGCAGCGATCGAAATGTCGTCGCGAAACACGATCGCACGCGAGGATGTGGTGCCCTGATCGATGGCCAGCACATAGGACATGATGTTTTTCCTGGATCGCTTGCCTCACCCCACCCCGGCTAGCGTTTTCGTTTCGCTCAACGCGAGCCGACCCTTCCCCTCCAGGGGAGGGTGAAGTGGAGCGCAGTTTCGGCGCGATCGCAAGTATTCGTGCATTGAAGAAGGAGCGCACACGCGCGAGCTGCGATCACACCGCCGCGGTCGTGACGCCGCCGTCAACCACGATGGTCTGGCCGGTCATGAAGCTCGAGGCGTCCGATCCGAGATGGGCCACGGCGCCGGCGATTTCGTCGGGCTCGCCGATGCGCCGCAGCGGCGTGGTGGCGCAGCGGCGCTTCAACCTCTCTTCGTCTTCCCAGAGGGCACGGGCGAAATCGGTCTTGACAAGACCGGGCGCGACGCAATTGACCCGCACGCCTTTCGGCCCCCATTCGCCGGCGAGGCTTCGGCACAACGCAAAATCCGCCGCTTTCGAAATTCCGTAGGCGCCGATCACGGTCGAGCCGCGCATGCCCCCGATCGAGGAGATGATGACGACCGCCCCCTTGCCGCGCTCGGCCATCGGCGGAATTGCCAGCGAGCAGAGCCACAAATTGCTCTTGACGTTGGCGTGCATGATCTTGTCGAAGGCCTCATCGGTGATGTCGAGCAGCGGGCCGTAATAAGGATTGACCGCGGCGTTGCAGACCAGAATGTCGATCCGGCCGTAATGGGCCGTGGCGCCGTTGATCAGGGCCTCGACTTCCTCGCGGCGCGAAATGTTGCAGGGGATGACGTGGGCGTCGCCACCCGCCTTGCGAATACCGTGGGCGACCTCCTCGCAGGCATCGACCTTGCGGCTGGAGATCACGACTTTCGCGCCTAACCTCGCCAGAAGCTCGGCCGAAGAACGGCCGATGCCGCGGCTGGAGCCGGTGATGACGGCGACGCGGCCGGTGAGATCGAAGGGGGTAGATCGCAAGATTGATCTCCTTTGCAGTCATTCCGGGGCGCGCGACTCCGCGCGAACCCGGAATGACGGGAAATCCCTACATCAGCCCGCCGCCCGCGGTGACGCGGCGCAGGTGATAGTCGGTGTCGCCGAAACTGTTCTCGATCATGGTCAGCCGCTTGAAGTAATGGCCGATCTGGGCCTCCATGGTCATGCCGATGCCGCCATGAAGCTGGATCGATTGCTGGCCGACGAACTTTGCGGATTTGCCGATCTGCACTTTCGCGGCCGCCACGGCCGTGGCGCGCTCCTTGGCGTCATCGAAATCGCAGGCCATCGTGGCAAACATCGACATGCTGCGGGCCTGTTCGACCGCGACGAACATGTCGGCGGCGCGGTGCTGCAAGGTCTGGAAGCTGCCGATCGGCACGCCGAACTGCTTGCGCGTCTTCAGATATTCGACGGTCGTCTTCAGTGATTCATCCATCAAGCCGACCGCTTCGGCGCACATCGCGGTGCGCGCCTCGTCGACCACACGCTCGATCAGCGCAAGGCCGCTCTCGGGATCGCCGATCGCGGCATCGCTGCCGACTTCGACGCCGGTGAAGGTGATGTCGGCCGCGTGCAGGCCGTCCTGGGTCGGATAGCCCTTCTTCGCCACGCCCCTGGCGTCAGCCGGCACCAGGAACACGCCGACGCCGCTCGCATCGCGCTGACCGCCTCTGGTGCGCGCGGTCACGATCAGAGCGTCGGCGGCCTCGCCGTTGAGCACCACGAATTTCTCGCCGTCGATGGCCCACCCCGAACCCTTCTTCTTGGCCGAGGTGGTGACGTCGGAAAGATCGTAGCGCGAATTTTTCTCGAGCTGCGCGAAGCCGAAGGTCCTGGCTCCTTCGATGACGGGCGGAATGTGCGCCTCCTTCTGCGCGGCCGAGCCGCCATGGCGCAGGAAGCCGCCGCCGATCACCACCGTCGGCAGATAAGGCTCCACGACCAGCGCCTTACCCAGCGCCTCCATCACGATCATGGTCTCGACCGCGCCGGCGCCGAAGCCACCGTCGTTTTCCGAAAACGGCAAACCGAGCAGGCCCTGCTCGGCGAGCTTGCCCCAGACGGCTTTGCTCCAGCCGCCCTTCTCCTTCATGTATTTCTTGCGGGAATCGAAATCATAGGCGCTGCCAAGCAGTCCATCGACGCTTTCCTTGAGGAGTCTTTGCTCCTCCGACAAATCGAAATCCATTTTTTCTATTTCCCTGTATCAACAACTCTCGTCATTCCGGGATGCGCCTCTTGGCGCAGGCCCGGAATCCATACTCTCGATCGTGGTTATGGATTCCAGGCTCGCTCGTTTCACTCGCGCCCCGGAATGACAGCCAGTGAAGTCTAATCAAGCGCTCTCCCCGCCGTGGAGAGGAAGCTAAAGTCCGAGCACGGCCTTGGTAATGATGTTGCGCTGGATCTCGTTCGATCCGCCATAGATCGAGACCTTGCGGTTGTTGAAATAGCTCGGCGCGATCTGCGCGGTCCAGTCCATGGTTTCGTTCGAATCCTCATCGCCATGTTCGTCGTAGGGCGCGGCGAACGGCCCGATCACCTCCATCAGGAGCTCGGTGGTGGCCTGCTGGATTTCCGAGCCCTTGATCTTGAGCACGGAGGAAGCCGGGTTCGGCTTGCCTTTGCCGTGCTTGCCTTCGTCGGCAACGACGCGAAGCTGGGTCAGTTCGAGCGCCTTGAGCTCGATCTCGATCGCGGCGAGCTTCTCGCGGAAACCCTGGTCTTCCAGTACAGGCTTGCCGCCGGATTCGACCTTGGAGGCGAGATCCTTGATGCGGCGAATGCGCTCCTTGGAGACGCCAACCCGCGCAATGCCGGTGCGCTCGTTGCCGAGCAGGAATTTGGCGTAGTCCCAGCCCTTGTTCTCCTCGCCGACGAGGTTTTCGAGGGGCACCTCGACGTCGTCGAAAAACACCTCGTTGACCTCATGGCCGCCGTCGATGGTCTGGATCGGGCGCACCGTGATGCCCTTCGACTTCATGTCCATGAGCAGGAAGGAAATGCCGGTCTGCTTCTTCGCCGCCGGGTCGGTGCGGCACAGGCAGAAGATCATGTTGGCGTGTTGCGCCAGCGTGGTCCAGGTCTTCTGGCCGTTGACGATATATTTGTCGCCCTTGCGCTCGGCCTTGGTCTTGAGCGAAGCGAGGTCGGAACCCGAGCCGGGCTCCGAAAAGCCCTGGCACCACCAGTCGTCGACACTGGCGATACGTGGCAGGTAATGCTTCTTCTGCGTTTCGTTGCCGAAAGTATAGATGACGGGGCCGACCATGCTGACGCCGAAGGCGAGCGGCGCCGGCGCAGGATGCATCTGCAGCTCTTCGTTGAAGATGTAATGCTGCACCGAGGTCCATCCCGTTCCGCCATATTCCTTCGGCCAGTGCGACACGCCCCAGCCCTTCTTGTTCAGGATGCGCCACCACTCGACCATCTCTTCCCTGGAAAGATGGCGGCCTTCGACCATTTTCTGCCGCGTCGCGGCCGGCACATTGTCCCTGAAGAAGGCCCGCACTTCCTCGCGAAACGCGATTTCTTCCTTGCTGAAACTGAGATCCATCGGGTTCTCCTGTAAGCGAATAAGTCCTGTTCAACATACGGCACTCTGATCTCCCTCCCCCAGAAAGGGGGAGGGTCGGGGTGGGGGTCATCGTCGACGCAAAAGCTGATCCCCTCCCGGTTTGCTCCGCAAACCGACCTCCCCTTTTCAAGGGGAGGTTCAACACCTCGTCACTGCACCACCTCGAACAGGCCGGCCGCACCCATGCCGCCGCCCACGCACATGGTCACGACCGCGTACTTGGCCTTGCGGCGGCGGCCTTCGATCAGCGCGTGACCGGTGAGCCGCGCACCCGACATGCCGTAGGGATGGCCGACCGCGATCGCGCCGCCGTCGACGTTGAGCTTTTCCGGGTCGATGCCGAGCTTGTCGCGGCAGTAGATCACCTGCACGGCAAAAGCTTCGTTGAGCTCCCAAAGATCGATGTCATCGACCTTCAGCCCGTGACGCTTGAGCAGGCGCGGCACCGCGAACACCGGTCCGATGCCCATCTCGTCCGGCTCACAGCCGGCGGCGACAAAGCCGCGGAATATGCCGAGCGGCTTGAGGCCGCGCCTTGAGGCCTCCTTGTCGCTCATGATCACCGACGCGCTGGCCCCGTCCGACAGCTGGCTGGCATTGCCGGCGGTGATGGTGAAACCTTCACCGCGCACCGGCTTGAGCGCGGCAAGCCCTTCGGCTGAAGTGTCCGGCCGCGGGCCTTCATCCTTCGACAACGTGACCTCTTTCATCGAAATTTCGCCGGTCGCCTTGTCGGCGACGCCCATCATGGTAGTGATCGGCGCGAGTTCGTCGTTGAACTTGCCGCCCTGCTGCGCGGCGGCGACGCGGCGCTGGCTCTCGAGCGAATATTCGTCCTGCCGCTCGCGCGAAATGCCGTAGCGCTTGGCGACGACCTCCGCGGTGTCGATCATCGGCATGTAGACCTCGCCCTTGATCTTCAACAACGCCGGGTCCTGGGTGTGAAACTTGTTGGCGTGGTCGTTCTGCACCAGGCTGATAGATTCGCCGCCGCCGCCGACCGCGACCTCGACGCCGTCGAAAATCACCGAGCGCGCCGCAAGCGCAATCGCTTGCAGCCCCGAGGCGCATTGCCGGTCGATCGTGGTGCCGCCGACCGTGACCGGCAGGCCGGCGCGCAACAGTGCCTTGCGGGCGATGTTGCCGCCGGTCGTGCCCTGCTGTAGCGCTGCGCCCATCACCACGTCCTCGACCTCCTTCGGGTCGACCTTGGCGCGGGCAACGGCCTGGCCGATGGCGTGGCCGAGCAGGGTTGCGCCTTCGGTGGCGTTGAGCGCGCCGCGATAGGCCTTGCCGATCGGGGTGCGGGCGGTGGATACGATGACGGCGTCGGTCATGAACGACCTCCTGTTGGTAGTGTGGTGGATTTGACATTCGCTTCAGTATATCCGCGAGTCCTCTAGGCGAATGTCAAATCCTAAACCACACTAGAATGTTATATTTGCCGGTGTCGCTTTGGTTCTGACATTCGTAAACGAACCCTCCGCACCATGATACGAATGTCAGGACCGGGACATTAGTTGCTGTGGTTGTGGCTGCGCTCGTTGCAGCGTCGACTGTTGATTACGCAATTCATGGCGCGAGAGCTTGCCGACCGGCGTCTTCGGCAACTCGGCGACGAATTCCAGCGCCGTGGGAATTTCGTGCCGGCCGAGCTTGCCGGCAAGAAACGCCTTGAGCTGGTCCAGCGAGAACGCCTCCGCGCCCGGGCGCAACTTGATGAAGGCCTTCGCCGCTTCGCCCCGGTAATCGTCGACAACGCCGATCACGATCACTTCCTCAACGGCAGGATGTTCGTAGATCGCCTGCTCGATCATCTGCGGATAGACGTTGAAGCCGCCGGAGATGATCATGTCCTTCTTGCGATCGACCAGGAAGAAATAGCCGTCCTCGTCCTCATAGCCGATGTCGCCGGTCAGAAAACGATCGCCGACAAAGGCCTGCGCCGTTTCCTCCACCCGGTTCCAGTATCCCCTGGTAACGTTCGGTCCCCTGATGCGGATTTCGCCGACTTCGCCGGGCGCAAGCACCCTGGTCGGGTCAGAGAGCGCGACCACGTCCATTGCGATGCCGGGGAGCATCAGCCCGATCGAGCCGGGCTTATCGGGGCCGGCCTCGGGATGACCGGTGCCGGGGGAACAGGTCTCGGTCATGCCCCAGCCGCTCTTGAGTTTCATGTTGGTCTTGCGCTCGAAGATTTTCGCCACCTCGACGGGCAACGGGGCACCGCCCGATCCGCAACTGACAAGCGAGGACAGATCGCGGCTTTCGAGATCGGGGAGGCTCGCAATTGCGATCCACATCGTCGGCACACCGGGAAAAACGGTGGCGCGCTTGACCTCGATGTCGCGCATCGCCGCCTCGACGTCGAAACGCTGGTGCAGCGAGATCAGATCACCCCGCGAGAGCGACCGCAACATGATGACGGTGAGAGCATAGATGTGAAACAGCGGCAGCACGCAGATCACGCGCTCGATCGCGTTGCGCCTGGCCCGCGCGGCCTTGCCCCAGACGTCATAGATCGACACGGCGGAAGTCAGATTGCCGTGACTGAGCATCGCGCCTTTCGGCAGCCCCGTGGTGCCGCCGGTATATTGCAACAGCGCAACGTCATCGGGCGAAACCTGCGGCCACTGCGCAGGTTTTGTCGCGCCTTCGACGAATTTCGAGAACGTCACGATCGCCGGATGATCCGGAATCGGCGTGTGCGGGTTGCCGACCACGCCCCAGTGATCGTCTTCGCAGACGATCAGGCGATCGATCAGGCCCTTTTCCAGAAACTTGAGCGCGGTGGGCAACAATGCCGCAAGATCGCTGGTGATCAGGACGCGCGCGCCGCTGTCGCTCAATTTATGTGAAAGCGCCCGTTCGCCGTCGAGCGGGGAAAGATGCACGACGCGCCCTCCGGCCTTGAGCGCGCCGAAGAAGTTGACGGGATGGTCGGGCGAATTACCCAAAAACAGCGCGATCGACGTGTTTTTGCCGAAGCCCGCGCGCAGGAAAGCGGAAGCGGCGATTTCGGCCTTTTGTTCGAGCCCGACATAGGAAATGACGCGGTCACGAAATTCGATCGCTCCCCGCGCGCCGAATTCACCCGCTGCTTGCGACAACAGATCGGGCAATGTTCCGCGCGCGATCGGCTCGTCCCAGCGGACGCCTTCGGGATAGAATTTTTCGCCCGCGTAGGTCATGACCTGTGCTCAAAAACAAGCTCGTCATTCCGGGGCGACGCGCAAGCGGCGAACCCGGAATCCATAACCACCGAATGTGGATATGGATTCCGGGCCTGGCCCTTCGGGCCATCCCGGAATGACGGGTGCAAAGAGTCCATCACGCGGCTTTCGCCGGCTGGGCAAGCGATGCGAAAGTCTTGCCTTCGGCAGCCAGACGCTTGAGCAACGGCGCCGGCTCGAGCGAAGGATCGTTGGTCTCCTTGGCGTAGTACGAGAGCCGGTCGGCGATGTGCTTCAAGCCCACCTGGTCGGCATAAAACATCGGGCCGCCGCGATAGACCGGCCAGCCGTAACCGTAAAGCCAGATCACGTCGATGTCGCCCGGACGCGCGGCGATCTTCTCCTCGAGAATTCGTGCGCCTTCGTTGATCATCGGATACATCATGCGCTCGAGGATTTCCTCGTCGCTGACTGCGCGGCGCTTGCGCCCGAGCCTCTGAAGCGTCTCGTCGATCAGCTTCTCCACTTCGGGATCGGGCAGTGGCGCGCGCGAACCCGCTTCATATTTGTAATAGCCCTTGCCGGTCTTCTGGCCGAAACGGCCCGCCTCGCACAAGGCGTCGGCAATTTCCGACTTGATGCCGCGATCTTTGCGCGAACGCCAGCCGATATCGAGGCCGGCGAGATCGCCCATCGCGAACGGTCCCATCGGCATGCCGAATTTGGTCACCACCGCATCGACCTGTTGCGGCAATGCGCCTTCGAACAGCAATTTTTCCGCCTGCTTGCCGCGTTGCGCCAGCATGCGATTACCGACAAAGCCGTCGCAGACGCCGACCACCGCCGGCACCTTGGCGATCCGGCGCGCCACCGACACTGCGGTGGTGAGCACGTCGGGTGAGGTCTTTGCCGCGCGCACGATCTCGCACAGTTTCATCACATTGGCAGGACTGAAGAAGTGCATGCCAAGCACGTCCTGCGGGCGTTTGGTTTCCCTGGCGATTTCGTCGATGTTGAGATACGAGGTGTTGGAAGCCAGCACCGCGCCGGGCTTGGCGTATTTGTCGAGGGCCGCGAAAACCTCCTTCTTGATCGCCATGGTCTCGAACACGGCCTCGATGATCAGGTCCGCATCCTTCACGTGCTCGAGGCCGACCACGCCGTTGATCAACGCCATGCGCTTGGCGGGCGCATCGGGGGGAATGCCGCCGCGCGCGGCGGTCGCCTCGTAGTTCTTCTGCATCACGCCCATGCCGCGCTTGAGCTGCTCCTCGCCGGTCTCGATCAGGGTCACCGGGATGCCGGCATTGGCGAACGACATCGCGATGCCGCCGCCCATGGTGCCCGCGCCGATGATGGCGACGCGCTCGACCTTGCGCGGCTTGGTGCCTTCGGGGACGCCGGCGATCTTTGCAGCCTCGCGTTCGGCGAAGAACGCGTAACGCTGCGCCTTCGATTGATCGCTCGATACCAGCTTGAGGAAACCTTCGCGTTCCTTCTTCAAGCCCTCATCGAATGGCAGGTCGATCGCCGCCCCCACCGCGTCGGCCGCGGCAAACGGCGCTTCCAGCCCGCGTGCCTTCCTTGTCATCGCCGCAACCGCGCTGGTGAAGATCGAGCGGTCGGCTTTCGCCGCGGCAAGCTTGCTGTCGTCGTCGCGCAGCTTTCGCAAGGGGCGCTTTTCCGCCAGCACCTTGCGGGCAAACGCCTCGCCGCCGGAAGCGGGGCCTTCGACGATTTCCTCGATCAGGCCGTTCTTCAGGGCTTCAGAGGCGCCAATCGGATCGCCGCCCACGATCATCTTGACCGCAAGCTCGGGGCCGACCGCGCGCGGCAGCCGCTGCGTTCCGCCCGCGCCCGGCAACAGGCCAAGTTTCACCTCGGGCAGGCCCAGGCGAGCGTCCTTGGTGGCAACACGGAAATGGCAGGCGAGCGCGACTTCGAGACCGCCCCCGAGCGCGGTGCCGTGAATCGCGGCAACCACCGGCTTTGGCGAATTCTCGATTTCCGTCAACACCTCGTGAAGGCCTGGAGGCTTCGGAGGCTTGCCGAATTCGGTAATGTCGGCACCCGCAATGAAGGTGCGACCGGCGCAGGTCAATACAATCGCCTTCACTTCCGGATCGGCGATCGCGCGCTTGATGTTGTCCATAATACCGCCGCGCACTGCGGCGCTGAGCGCGTTCACCGGCGGGCTGTCGACCGTGACGATGGCAACCACGTCATGAGGCTCGAGACTGACCAGTTCGCTCACGGCACTCTCTCCTTTTTATATTTTGAATACCTTCCGCACTGCGGAATTGAATTCCGCATCTTGACAGCGAGGGTTATTTTGAAGCACGTCCCTTGTCAACGAGGGTCCGCGTAACGGTACTATTGCGGTGGATTTGACATTCGTAAAAGCACTCGCGGCGACATGATACGAATGTCGGAACGGGAACACTAGCGGCAGGCCATGAGGCGTACAGGCAGGAAAGTGGCGACCGATCGCAGCTTCGTTGTCGCGCTTTCCCGCGGTCTTGATGTGTTACGCGCATTTCAGCCTAACGACGGGCTTCTCGGTAATCAGGAGATTGCAGCCCGCACGAACTTGCCGAAGCCAACCGTCTCCCGGTTGACCTATACTCTCACCAGGCTCGGTTATCTTACACCGGTTCCACGTTTCGAGAAATATCAGCTCGCGCCGGCGGCGATGGCGCTGGGCTATGCGGCGCTGGCCAATCTCGGCGTCCGGCATCTGTCGGAACCGTTCCGGGAAGAATTGATGCGCGAGACCGGAGGGGCGGTGGCGGTTGGCGGCCGCGACCGTCTCAGCATGATCTATTTCGGCCAGAGTCGCGGCATGACCATCGGCGTTCAACTGGACGTCGGCTCGCGAATTCCGATCGCCACCACCGCGATGGGCCGCGCCTATCTCTGGGCCCTGGGGGAAGAGGAACGCGGCGAATTGTTGCGTGACCTGCGCGAGCATTACGGCAGCCGCTGGGCAAGGATGCGCGAGGGCGTCGAACGCGCCGGCGAGACGGTCGCAAAACACGGCTTTGCGATCTCGGCGGGCGAGTGGCACGACGACATTCACGCCGTCGGCGTAGCACTAAAGCTTAATGACGGAACGGGTCCTTATGCGTTTAACTGTGGTGCGCCCGCATTCCGCTTCACGGAAGAACGGCTGCGCACCGATATTGGACCCCGTCTGGTGGCAATGGTAAGAAACATCGAGGCTGCGCTCGGCGGCGCAGCACCGCAATCAAAAAAAGAACAAGGCAGGAAATTGAAAGCAGGAGGGAAACTTGCCCGCGTGGCTGAGGGGATCAGATAGCCTTCACCGCTGTGATCCGGCCGATTGGCGCGGTCGTTCCGGTCCGTTCCAGCACCGGTGCGAGGCGCGATGACGCAAACCCGACCGGCGCCGGAGAATTCGCCGCTGCTTGCGGTTTGCGACGTCAGCGTCGTCTTCGGCGGCATCGTCGCCCTGAACGGCGTATCGTTCGAGATGCGCCAGGGCCAGATCCTGGGCCTGATCGGCCCAAATGGAGCCGGCAAGACCACGCTGTTCAATTGCCTGAGCCGGCTCTATCAGCCGAGCGCAGGCGACATCCTAATGGAAGGCCGAAGCATCCTGAACCGGCCGCCACACCGCATCGCCGAAATCGGCATCGGACGCACCTTCCAGAACGTCGCGCTGTTTCCGAATCTTTCGGTTCTCGACAATGTCCGCCTCGGCGCCCATTCCCGGACCAACAGCGACATCGTCAGCGATTCCTTGAGACTTCCCTGGGTGCGCCGCGGCGAGGCCGAGCTCAACGGGCGCGTTCACGAGATCGTCAGCTATCTCGAACTCGACGGCGTGGCCCACACCACGGTTTCCGGGCTGCCGTTTGGAACCCAGAAGCGCGTGGAACTGGCGCGCGCGCTCGCCGCCGAGCCAAAAATCCTGTTGCTCGACGAACCCGCCGGCGGTCTCAACCACGAGGAAGTCCATGCGCTTGGCGATCTGATCCGCCGGATCCGCAGCGACCGCAAGGTCACGGTGCTGCTCGTCGAACATCACATGGGTCTGGTGATGTCGATCGCCGACCACGTGGTCGCATTGAATTTCGGCCGCAAGCTCGCGGAGGGAACACCTTCCGTGGTGCAGTCCGACCCCGACGTCATCAAGGCCTATCTGGGGAGCAAGGATCAATGACCGCGCTCCTCAATATCAAGGCGCTGAATGCCTATTACGGCCAGGTCCAGGCGCTGCACGGCCTGGCGTTCAGTCTCACGCAGGGAAGCGTGACCACGCTGCTCGGGGCCAATGGCGCCGGCAAGACCACCACCTTGCGTGCGATCTGCAACATGGTGCGTTCCACGGGCGCGATCGAATTCGACGGCGCTCCCCTTGCCGGCCGTTCGACCGAAAACATCGTCCGCCTCGGGATTGCCCATGTGCCTCAGGGCCGCGGCACCTTCACCAGCATGACGGTGGAAGAAAACCTCCAGCTTGGCGCGATCACGCGCGGCGACAAGGTCGGCGTGGTGTCCGATATCGAACGCATGTACGACCATTTTCCGGTGCTCAAGCAGCGCTATAGCCAACAAGCCGGGACGTTGTCGGGCGGCGAGCAGCAGATGCTCGCGGTTGCCCGTGCGCTGATGTTGCGGCCGCGGCTGATGCTGCTCGACGAACCTTCGTTCGGCCTGGCGCCATTGATCGTGCGCGACCTGTTCAAGATTCTCGGCAAGATCAATCGCGAGGACAAGGTCACCATTCTCGTGGTCGAGCAGAACGCCCAGCTAGCGCTGGAGCTCGCCGACCACGCCTATGTGATCGAGACCGGACGCATCGTGATGTCGGGCACCGCCGACGAAATCGCGAACAACGAAGACGTCCGTAAATCCTATCTCGGATATTAGGAGCGCGCGGCCATGGAGCTTTTCACCAATCAGGTCCTGGCCGGCATCGCCACCGGCGCCATCTATGCCTGCATGGCGCTTGCGCTGGTCATGATCTACCAAGCGATCGACCATCTCAATTTCGCCCAGGGCGAAATGGCGATGTTCTCGACCTTCGTCTCCTGGCAGTTGATGCAATGGGGCGTGCCTTACTGGGGCGCGTTCCTGCTGACGCTCGCTCTTTCGTTCGCGGGCGGCATCGTGATCGAACGCCTGCTGTTCAAGCCGCTGGCGAAAGCCCCGATCCTGACCAACGTCGCCGGCTTCATCGCGCTGTTTGCGATCATCAACAGCGTCGCCGGCCTGATCTGGGATTTCACCATCAAGCAATACCCGACGCCGTTCGGCTCCTCGCCGTTTCTGGGTAGCCAGCTGATCTCGACCCACCAGGCCGGCATGATCGGCGTCACCCTGCTGCTGTTGATCGCGCTGTACGTCTTCTTCCGCTTCACGCGGATGGGGCTTGCGATGCGCGCGGCGGCTTCAGTTCCTGAATCGGCGCGGCTGGTCGGCATCAATACTTCCTGGATGATCGCGCTCGGCTGGGGCATGGCGGCGGCGATCGGCTCGATCGCCGGCATGCTGATCGCGCCGGTGGTGTTTCTCGAGCCGAACATGATGGGCGGCGTCCTGATCTACGGCTTCGCCGCCGCCGTGCTCGGCGGTCTCACCAGCCCGTTCGGCGCGGTCGTCGGCGGGTTTCTGGTCGGAATCTTCGAAAATCTCGCCGGCACCTACATCCCCGGCGTCGGCAATGAACTGAAGCTGCCGATCGCGCTGGCGCTGATCGTCACCGTTCTGGTCGTCAAGCCGGCCGGGCTGTTTGGCCGGCCCATCGTGAAGCGGGTTTGATCATGAGCGCCGTGCAAGAAGCCGTCACCGACGCACCCGCCGTTGAGGCCGTCCCCAAGCGCGCCCTGACGCTGGGCACCGGAACCTCGCTGACCGTGCTGGCGGCCCTGATCCTGGCGCCGCTGTTCGTCAAGAACTTCATCATCTTCCAGATGACGATGCTTCTGGTCTATGGCCTCGCGGTACTGGCGCTCAACATCCTGACCGGCGGCAGCGGTCAGTTTTCACTGGGCCAGAGCGCGTTCTATGCGGTCGGCGCCTACACCTCGGCGATCCTGATGGAACATGCCGGGATGAACTATGCGCTGACCCTGCCGATCGCCGGCCTGATCTGCTTCATCTTTGGATTTCTGTTCGGCCAGCCGGCGCTGCGCCTCTCCGGCGTCTATCTGGCGCTGGCGACCTTCGCACTGGCGACCGCGATGCCGCAGCTGCTCAAGCTCGGTTACATCGAGCATTGGACCGGCGGCGTACAGGGGCTGGTCGTGACCAAGCCCGATGCCCCGTTCGGTCTGCCGATGTCGCAGGACATGTGGCTTTATTACTTCACGCTGGTGATCACCATCGCGATCTACGTCTTTTCCGTCAATCTCCTGAAGTCCCGATCCGGGCGCGCCTTCATGGCGATCCGCGACAACGAGATCGCGGCCTCGGCGATGGGGGTCGACGTTGCGCTCTACAAGACGCTGGCCTTTGGCGTCAGCGCCGGCATCACCGGGGTTGCCGGCGGGCTGGGCGCGATCGCGGTGCAATTCGTCGCCCCCGACGGCTACACCATCACGCTTGCGATCCAGCTGTTCGTCGGCATGGTCGTGGGCGGCGTGGGATGGTTGCCGGGCTCGATCGTGGGCTCTGCCTTCATCATCTTCGTGCCGAACATCGCGGAAGGAATCTCCAAGGGCCTTTCCGGCGCCGTGTTCGGCGTCATCCTGTTTCTCGTCATCTTCCTGGTGCCCCACGGCGCAAGGCAGGTCGCTCTGGTCGCCCGGCATCTGCTCGGCAAATTGAAGAAAAGCTGAAAAGCCAAGGAGAAGAAAAGTGCATTCAAGACTAAACCTTCCGTTCGCCGCCGTCGCGGCGACCGTCATCGCTTTCGCCTCAACCACAAGCGCGCTTGCGCAAAAAAAATACGACACCGGCGCCACCGACAGCGAAATCAGGATCGGCAACATCATGCCATATAGCGGCCCGGCCTCCGCCTATGGCGTGATCGGCAAGACCGAGGCCGCCTATTTCAACAAGATCAATGCCGAAGGCGGCATCAACGGCCGCAAGATCAAGTTCATCAGCTATGACGACGGCTACAGCCCGCCGAAAGCGGTCGAGCAGGCGCGCAAGCTCGTGGAGAGCGACGAGGTGTTGCTGATCTTCAATCCGCTCGGCACGCCGTCGAATTCGGCGATCCAGAAATACATGAACGCCAAGAAGGTGCCGCAGCTCTTTGTCGCGACCGGTGCTACCAAATGGAACGAGCCCAAGGAGTTTCCCTGGACCATGGGCTGGCAGCCGAGCTACCAGAGCGAAGCGCGGATTTATGCGAAATATCTCCTCAAGGAGAAGCCCGACGCCAAAATTTCGGTGCTGTATCAGAACGACGATTTCGGCAAGGATTATCTGAAGGGCTTGAAGGACGCACTCGGCGCCAGGGCGTCGATGGTCATTGCCGAGGAAAGTTACGAGACGTCGGAGCCGACGATCGACAACCACGTCGTCAAGCTCAAGGCCTCCGGCGCGGACGTCTTCCTGAGCATCACCACGCCGAAATTCGCAGCGCAGGCGATCAAGAAGCTGGCCGAGATCGAGTGGAAGCCGCTGCATATTGTCTCCAACGTTTCGGCCTCCGTCGGCAGCGTGATCAAGCCGGCCGGTTTCGAAAACGCGCAAGGCATTCTCTCGGCCGCCTATGCCAAGGACGGGGCGGATGCGCAGTGGGATGACGATGCCGGAATGAAGAAATTCCTTACCTTCCTTCAGAAGTATGATCCCGACGGCAACAAGCTCGACGGCTCGGTGGTGTATGGCTACGGCGTCGCGCAAACCATGGTGAAGGTGCTGGAAATGTGCGGCGACAACCTGACGCGCGACAATGTCATGAAACAGGCGGCCAGCCTGAAGGATTTTGTTCCCGACACCCTACTGCCCGGGGTCAAGATCAACACCTCGCCGACCGACTTCGCCCCGATCGAGCAGCTTCAGATGATGCGCTTCAAGGGCGAAAAATGGGAGCTGTTCGGCGACATCATCAGCGGCGAACTGAGCAACTGAAAACGTAGTCGATCGCCTGATCATGACCGCAGCGGTGTGACGGTTGTTCCCCTCCCCGGCTCGCGGGGAGACCATGCGGGAGCTACTAAAGACGCAGCCCTTCGCAGCCTCTGCGAGGGGCTTTTTCTTGTGAGGAACCCGCCAAGGTGGTACTCAAGGCCCAGGGTCACCAAGAGCTTTCGGCCAAGAAAGCCAGGACAATTGCACTCAAACATGTGCACTCAAACAAGTGCTCTCAATTCAAGTCACTGGACCAGAGGGAGACCGCAATGCCCGTTTTCGCCTACAGAATGGCGCTCGCATCTGCAGCCGCATTCGCACTGCTTGCCGCATCTGCAAGCGGCGCGCTCGCGCAGAAGAAATACGACACCGGCGCCACCGACACCGAGATCAAAATCGGCAACATCATGCCCTATAGCGGCCCGGCTTCCGCTTATGGCGTGATCGGCAAGACCGAAGCCGCCTACTTCAAGAAGATCAACGATGCCGGCGGCATCAACGGCCGCAAGATCAACTTCATCAGTTACGACGACGGCTACAGCCCGCCGAAGACGGTCGAACAGGCGCGCAAGCTGGTGGAGAGCGACGAGGTTCTGTTCATCTTCAATTCGCTCGGCACACCGCCCAATACTGCGATCCAGAAGTACATGAACGCGAAGAAGGTGCCGCAGCTTTTCGTCGCCACCGGCGCCACCAAGTGGAATGACCCGAAGGATTTCCCCTGGACCATGGGCTGGCAGCCGAGCTACCAGAGCGAGGCGCGCATCTACGCCAAGTACATCCTGAAAGAGAAGCCGAACGCCAAGATCGCGATTCTGTATCAGAACGACGACTACGGCAAAGACTACGTCAAGGGGCTGAAGGACGGCCTCGGCGCCAAGGCGTCCTCGATGATCGTCGCCGAAGAGAGCTTTGAGACCACCGAGCCCACGGTCGACAATCACGTCGTAAAACTCAAATCGACCGGCGCCGACATCTTCTTCAATGTCACGACGCCGAAATTTGCGGCGCAGGCGATCAAGAAGGTGGCCGAGATCGACTGGAAGCCGCTTCACATCCTCAACAACGTCTCGGCTTCCGTCGGCAGCGTGATCAAGCCGGCGGGTTTTGAGAATGCACAGGGCATCATTTCCGCGGCCTATCTGAAGGACGTTTCCGATCCGCAGTGGGAGAACGATGCCGGGATGAAGGAATTCCTGAATTTCCTCGCCAAGGAATTTCCAGAAGGCAACAAGCTCGATGCCTCGGTCATCGTCGGCTATGCGGTTGCGCAGACGATGGTTCAGGTGCTCAAGCAGTGCGGCGACAATCTCACGCGCGAGAACATCATGAAGCAGGCCGCAAGCCTCAAGGACTTCCGTACCGAGGTGCTTCTGCCCGGTATCAGGATCAACACCTCGCCGAACAGTTTCGCCCCGATCAGTTCGCTTCAGCTGATGCAGTTCAAGGGCGAGCGCTGGAATTTGTTTGGCGACATCATCAGCGGCGAGGTCGGCGGCTAGCTCCTTTCCTGTCCCGGACGCGGTGCAGCGTTCTCGCCGCGATGTGAAGCATCGTCCGCTACGTTGCGCCACAGAGCCGGGGACTGATATGTGGGGTGGCCGGGTTTGGACCCCGGATCAGCAGCGCAGCATCTGCATGCTGCGCACTCTCGAGACCCCCGCCGCGCGAGTTGCGGGGGTTCGCTCGATCAAGCATCTGTAAAAAGCAACACAGGGAGGAAATTTGATGCGTTACGCGACTTGCGCAGCAGCGATGGTTGTCCTCGGCATGTCGATGGCTTCCGCCTCGGCTTTGGAGTCAAGCGTCACGATGACATCGTCGATGTCGCCGGACGCGCTATGGAAGAAGTAGGAGACTTTTGCGGCATCGCCACGTGGCATCCGGCGATTGAGAAATGCGTCCTCAGTGCGGATGGCAAGCAGCGCACGCTCTCGGTGAAAGGCGGCGGTACCGTCGTCGAGGCGCTGGAGAAGTGGGACGACGCCAATCGCAGCTACACCTACACGATCCTCTCCGGGCCGCTGCCGGTTGCAAACTATCACTCGACCATCAGTGTCGGCGCAGACCCCAAGGGTTCGGCGTTGAAGTGGATGGGCAAATACGATGCAAAGGGCGTGCCTGACGCTGATTCAAAGAAGACCATGGACGGCGTCTACGAGGCTGGCGCCAAGTCGCTCACGGGTAGCTGAATATCCAGCGATCGAAGCGAAACCACAGGACCCCCGCTTCGCGGGGGTTTTCTTTTGCCGCGAGGGGGTGGATAAACGGCTTCGCGTGCTCAGCCCCAAGTTCTCCGATGCAATTTTTTGACATGCAATGACCGACAGACGCCCTCTCCTGCGCGCGATTTTCGATGCCGCGGTCGCCGCCGCGCATCCCGATGTGGTGTTGTCCGCGCATCTGCGCCCCGTTCCCAGCGGCAGGGTGATCTGCCTTGCCGCGGGCAAGGGCGCCGCGGCAATGGCCGCGGCCGCGGAACGGCACTATCTGGACCAGCTCGGGCTCGACCCGGCACGGCTGTCGGGGCTCGCCACCACGCGCCATGGTCACGGCGTGCCGACGCGGCGGATCGGAGTGGTCGAAGCCGGACATCCCGTACCGGACGAGGCCGGACTGACGGCCGCGGAGGAAACCCTGCGTCTCGCGCAACAGGCGGGCCCGGAAGATCTCCTGCTGGTGCTGTTGTCGGGCGGCGGTTCGGCGAACTGGATCGCGCCCGCCGACGGCGTGTCGTTTACGCAAAAGCAGCAGGTGACGCGTGCGCTGTTGCGCTCGGGCGCACCTATCGGCGAGATCAATACGGTTCGCAAGCACCTGTCGCGGATCAAGGGTGGGCGGCTGGCGCGCGCCGGCCGACGCGCCGAAATCGTGACGCTCGCGATTTCCGACGTTCCCCACGACGACGCTTCCGCGATCGCTTCGGGGCCGACCGTGCCCGATCCGACGACGCTGTCGGATGCGCGCGCCATCTTCGCAAACTATGGCCTTAAGGTCGCCGATGCCGTTACACGCGCGCTTGACGATCCGAAAAACGAGAGCTGCAAGCCGGGCGATGCCGCCTTTGCGCGGGCGACGTTCGAACTGATCGCGCGGCCCAGGGTCTCGCTTGACGCCGCAATCAAGGTGGCGGCAGACGCCGGATACGCCATCATCGATCTTGGCGCCGATCTCGAAGGCGAGGCGCGCGAAGTCGCCGCCGACCACGCGCGCCTGGCGCTAAAGGCCCGCGGCGAAGGCCGTCGCGTTGCGATCGTCTCGGGCGGCGAACTCACGGTGACGGTGCGCGGCGACGGACGCGGCGGCCCCAACCAGGAATATGCGCTGGCGCTCGCCGATCTGCTCAAACAGATCCCGCACATTTCGGCGCTCGCCGCCGATACCGATGGCGCAGACGGCGGCGGCGGCAGCGCCAGCGATCCCGCGGGCGCGATGATCGACCACAGCACGTTTGCGAAAATGAAATCGCTCGATCTCGATCCCAAGGCCTATCTCGACAACAACGATGCAACCGCGTTCTTTGCCGCAACCGGCGATCTCCTCAACACCGGCCCGACGCTGACCAACGTCAATGACGTCAGGGTGATTTTGGTGGATTGATGCTCCGTCATTCCGGGGCGATGCGAAGCATCGAACTATGATGTGCCCTTGCACATCAGAGAATCTCGAGATTCCGGGTCTGGTGCTAACGCACCATCCCGGAATGACGATTGGACGACGTATAGCTTCTCAAAACTCCTTCGCAATCCTGGTCAACATCGCAAGCAGCGCGGCGCGGTTGGCGGGGCCGAGCAACTCGTTGAGACGCGCTTCGTGCTTGGCTGCGACGAGTTTCTTTGCCCGCGCCAGCACGGCGCGGCCCTTGTCGGTGAGGACGAGAATGTGCGAGCGGCGATCGTTCGCCGAGCGTACCCGTGCGCACAGATCGCGGCTTTCCAGGCCGTCCAGCATCGCGACGAAATTCGGCCGGAGAATTCCCAGCGTGCTGGCGATTTCGGTCTGGTTGCGGCCCGGATTTTTGTCGAGCAGCAGCAGCACCGAGAACTGGGCGGGCGTCAGCTGCAGCGGCGCGACGCAGCGGAGAAAATCCTCAAAAATCCTCAGCTGCGCGCGCTTGAGCGAATAGCCCAGCAACTCCGACAATTCGCCGAGATCGATTCCTGCCTCTCCAACTTCGTCGGCTGCGTCCTTCCGAGGCGGACGGGAAGTTTTCGTGGAATCGGCGGCAACAGCTTTGGAAACAGTCATCGCTCGGTAATCGCAATCCCGCTGGTGTGGCGGATTTGACGTTCCTATCAGTCTTGCCGCGAGCGCGTTACAGGAACCTCAAATCCAAGGCCACACCAGAATCATAGAGTTACTGGTCTCCCTTTGGTTCCGGCGTTCGCAAAAGTGCGTGCGGCAAAGTCATACGAACGTCGGAACCGGGACACCAGGTTAAGACCGCGGGGCGCGCAAGAAGTGCGGCCTTGAGGTTATGGTCGATAATTGTTATCGAACATATCAAATATCTGCGGCGGGATTCAACTGGCGTTGCTAAAAAAGGCGGGCGGCGCTTCGACACCGCGCGGCCCGGCCAAGGAGGGAGCGGTCCGTCTTGAACACGACGATCATGCTGTTCCTGCTGCAGGACGGCATCACCAACGGCGCGATCTATGCCTTGCTCGGACTCGCATTGGTGCTCGTCTTCGCCGTTACCCGCGTGATTCTGATCCCGCAAGGCGAGTTCGTCACTTACGGTGCCCTGACCTATGCCACGCTATCGTCGGGTCACATGCCCGGCACCGCGCGATTAGCGGTCGCGATGGGGGTCGCTGCCTTCTGTCTCGATCTGTTCATGAGCCGCAGGTCACTGCACGCCGCGCTGGTCGCGCGGGCGCTTGCGGTCGACATCCTCATGCCCGTGGCGATCCTCGCTTTGACCTACTGGTTCGCCGGACGCCAAAATCTCCCTTTCCTCAACATCGGCTTGTCGCTGTTGATCGTCGCGGCGATTGGCCTGTTTCTCTATCGCCTGGCGTTCCAGCCGATCGCCAACGCTTCCGTGCTGGTGCTTCTGATCGCAGCCGTCGGCAGCCATCTTGCGTTGCAGGGATTTGGACTCGTGTTCTTCGGCGCCGAGGGTCAACGCGGTCCGGCGCTGTCGAATGCGGCTTTCACGATCCCTCCGTTGCATTTCACCGGCCAGAGCATTGTCGTCTATGCGATCACGGTCGCGCTCATCGCGCTTCTGTGGCTGTTTTTCGGCTTCACGCTTTACGGCAAGGCGCTGCGGGCGACCGCCGTCAATCGCCTGGGCGCGCGCCTCGTCGGCATCAGGACCACGCTGTCGGGACAGATCGCGTTTCTTCTGGCCTCAGTGATCGGCGCGATTTCCGGAATCCTGATCGTTCCGATCGCGACGCTCTACTACGACACCGGATTCCTGATCGGCCTGAAAGGGTTTGTCGCCGCGATCATCGGCGGGCTTGTCAGCTACCCTCTGACCGCGGCCGCGGCCCTCCTCGTCGGGGGCGTCGAAGCCTTCTCCTCGTTCTATGCGAGCAATTACAAGGAGGTCATCGTCTTCACGCTGATCATCCCGGTCCTGTTGCTGCGATCTCTCGCCGCGCCTGCGGTCGAGGAAGAGAAGGATTGACCGCGATGGCAGAGCGCCTTCCGGTCATGCTGTTTGCACTCGTGATGGCGGCGATCCCGTTCATTCCCGGCGTGCCGCCATTCTGGATCGTGCTGCTGGACAATATCGGACTTTCCGCGCTGGTGGCGATGGGGCTTGTGCTTCTCACCGGCGTCGGCGGCCTCACCTCTTTCGGGCAGGCGGCGTTTTGCGGCTTCGGCGCCTACACCACGGCGGTGCTGACGACGGCTTACGGCCTCTCGCCCTGGCTGACGCTGCCGCTCTCGCTGATCGTGAGCGCTATCGCTGCGGTCGCGCTCGGCCTCATTACCGTGCGACTGTCCGGCCACTATCTTCCGCTCGGCACCATCGCCTGGGGCCTGGGGCTGTTCTACCTGTTCAGCAAGCTTGAATTCCTCGGCCGCAACGACGGCATTTCCGGAATCCCGCCGCTCGCGATCGGCTCGTTCAAACTGATCGATCCCGGCTCGATCTATTTCGCGATCTGGATCGCGGTCATCCTTTGCGCCGTCCTCACCATGAACCTGCTGGACTCCCGCACGGGGCGCGCGATCCGCGCGCTGAGGCGCGGCCATGTCGCGGCCGAAGCCTTCGGCGTACAGACGCCTCGCGCGAAACTTCTGGTTTTCATTTATGCGGCGGTGCTCGCCGGACTGTCCGGCTGGCTGTACGCGCATTTCCAGCGCGCCGCCAATCCGACCCCTTTCGGCGCACAGGCCGGCATCGAATATCTCTTCATCGCCGTGGTCGGCGGCGCCGGTTATGTCTGGGGCGGCGTGCTGGGCGCCGCGATCGTGATCGTGCTCAAGGAGATCCTCCAGGGCTACCTGCCCTATCTGTTTCATGGCGAAGGCCAGCTCGAGACCGTCGTGTTCGGCATTCTGCTGGTTGCGCTTTTGCAGCTGGCTCCGGACGGGGTATGGCCGTGGCTGACAGCACGCTTGCCGCTCAAGTCCGGCCGAAAGCGGCCCGATGCGTCGCTTGCCTTGCCGGGGCGGGCGAAGGTGGCTGAGCGCGACGGCGCCCTCCTGCGCATCGATCATGCGCGCAAAGAATTCGGCGGCGTGATCGCGGTCAACGACGTTTCGTTCGACGTCAAGCCGCGCGAGATCGTCGCCCTGATCGGGCCCAACGGCGCGGGCAAGAGCACGACCTTCAATCTGATCACAGGCGTGCTCGCCGCAAGCGGCGGCGCGATTTCCCTCCACGGCAGAAAGATCGACAACACCCCGCCGCAGGAAGTGACAAGACTCGGCATCTCCAGAACTTTCCAGCATGTCAAACTGGTGGCTGACATGACGGTTCTGGAGAATGTCGCGATCGGCGCGCATCTGCGCGGGAGTTCCGGCGCACTCGCCAGCATGTTCCGCCTCGACCGCGCCGACGAGGCCGGATTGCTGGCGGAAGCCGCGCGCCAGATCGAGCGGGTGGGCTTAAGCGGACAGATTAATACCGCCGCCGGCAGCCTGCCGCTGGGCCGGCAGCGCATCGTCGAGATCGCGCGTGCGCTCTGCGCCGATCCGGTGCTGCTTCTGCTCGATGAACCGGCTGCGGGCCTGCGTCATATGGAGAAGCAACGCCTTGCGAGCCTGCTCCGTGATTTGCGCGGCAATGGCATCTCGGTGCTGCTGGTCGAGCACGACATGGGGTTCGTGATGGATCTCGCCGATCGCGTCGTGGTGCTCGACTTCGGCAGCAAAATTGCCGAAGGCACGCCCGAAACGATCAGGACCAATCCCGAGGTGATCCGCGCCTATCTCGGAGGTGTGGCATGACCGGCGCGCCGCAGCTCCTGCAAATCAGCGATGCGCATGTCTCCTATGGCAAGGTCGAGGCGGTCCGCGGGGTGTCGCTCGAGGTCGCGGAGAACGAGATCGTCACCATCATCGGCGCCAACGGCGCCGGCAAGACCACGCTCCTGAACGCGGTGATGGGTATCCTGCCGCTGAAGGGCCGGATTTGCTTCGGCGGGGTGGATCTGGCGCGGCTCGAGATCGAGGACCGCGTCGCCTTGGGCTTGAGCCTCGTGCCGGAGCATCGCGAATTGTTTGCCGCGATGAGCGTCGAGGACAACCTGAGGCTGGGCGCGTTCAGGAGGCCCGCGGCTCTGGCAGCGCAATCGATCGAGCGCGTCTATGCGCTGTTTCCGCGGCTGAAGGAGCGGCGAAAGCAACTTTCGGGAACGCTGTCCGGCGGCGAGCAGCAGATGCTGGCGATGGGCCGTGCGCTAATGGGCGCGCCAAAACTCCTGATGCTGGACGAGCCGAGCCTGGGGCTCGCGCCCCTCATCGTCGAAAATATCTTCCGCACCATCGGCGAGTTGCGCGCTAGCGGCGTCTCGGTGCTTCTGGTCGAACAGAATGCGCAAGCTGCGCTGCAGATCGCCGACCGCGCCTATGTGATGGAGCTCGGCGAATTCGTCTTGCATGGGTTGGCGAAGGAGGTCGCCAGCGACGAACGCGTGGCCGCGAGCTATCTCGGATTTGCGCAGGCATGACTGCGCCCTTTTTGATCGTCCAGTTCCCGATCGACCCTCCCCTGGAGGGGGAGGGTCGGCTTTGAGTTGAGCAACGCGAAACACAAGCCGGGGTGGGGTGAGCAGGAAGATAACAACGTCGATTCGACGCTCAGCCACGAAGAACCAAGGGCCAATACGACACCTTAAAGGCGGCGTCTCACCCCTCCCCGTCCGCTACGCGGACGACCCTCCCCCTCCAGGGGAGGGTAAGAAGAGGCTCCATGGCCATCTCGCACAACGGCTGGATGACATTCCACGCGGTGAGGCTTGCGTCGCACCGCGTGTGGTCTTGTTGCTGCCACTCAGGATCGTGGCCGTGTGGGTCTCACTTTTCCTGCCACCGCGAGATCCTCCTGAGTTGCCAGATTGAAAGCGCATGCAGCAGGATCGAACTGGGGACGGCGAACACAGGCACCAGCACGGTCGGGTAGGTTCCGAGCGAAGCCGGGATGTCCAGACCGAGGATCTGAAACGGTCCAGGTGTGGTGAGCGTGCCCATGGTGATGGCTATCGTGAAATCCAGCAGACCGAATATATTCCACGCGATCGCGGCCCTTGGTCCATTCTCGACTCCGGATGCGAGCTGCCATGCGACCGGCAAGGCCATGATGCCCGTCAGCATGTCGCCGACGCCGGCTGGCCAGGCGAAAGCTGCCGCGGCCGTACCGTTCACCCAATTGACGATGAAGATGCCGCCGAAGATTCGATAGACCTGCAGGGCGATCAACCAGGCAGCCGGGGTTGCATCCAACACCGATGCGATCGATTTCGAACGCAGCAGCACAAAGAGCCCGATGATGACGGGCGCAAAAATCGCAATCGGCAACATCGGAAAGCCGGTCAATGACGGCTTGAAGAAATCGTTGATCGCCAGATTCCAGGCCACCGCGAGCCACAAGGTGAAGGGGACGGCGACACCGAGCCAGATGTTGATGCGTTGGCTCACCGGGAATTCTGTTCGCGCCAGGCCGAGCCAAAGACCCGTCAGGATCGCGATATGTATTCCCAGGCGCAGCACGGCCGATGGGATGCCGGTGGGGGCAAGCCCCGGAAAGGCCAGATTGATCCCGACCCAGGACGCCGCCAGCGCGCCGCCGAGCAACAGCAGGCCGATTGTCGTCGTTTGAGAGATCTCGGGTTTGAACCCTGTAGAGAGGGTGCTCATGGCAGATTCCTTTGTGACTATGAAATCGAAATATAACTATAAGTTTTATAGTCACTATATAAATAGAAGCTAGATGTCAACGTGGCGCTTATGATAAGATTGTGAACGACCTTGCGGCGGCCGGCGCCAACTGCGGACGATTTTTGAACGTGGAACCATGATGACTGTCGACTACACGCAATTCTGTCCTGTGGCGCGGACGCTCGATCTCATCGGCGACCGCTGGACCATCCTGATCCTGCGCGACCTCATTCTTGAGGGCCCGCGCAAATTTCAGGACTTGCAACGCGCGTTTCCCAAAATGAGCCCGAATACGCTATCGACCCGGCTCAAGACACTCGAGGAGCATGGGATCGTTGAGCGCAGGACGTATGTGGATCATCCGCCCCGCGCCGAATATGTCGTCACCGACAAGGGCCGCGAGCTCAGGCCGGTGCTGCGGTCGCTGCGTATCTGGGGGGAGAAGCACACCAAGCCGCCCTCGCCCCAAAGGGCGTGAAGCCGAAGCGTTCGCCGCTCGCGCAAGAAACCTTCCCTCTAAGGATAGGGCTATTGCCGGAAACGCGTTCTCTTATCCCTCCCCCCGCGAGCGTTAGCGAGTGGCGGGGAGGGTCGACGCGAGTAAAAGCGAGCGTCGGGGTGGGGGTGCAAGAAGAGGCCCCCCACCCTGGCCTCCACTTCGTTCGGCCTTCCCTCCCCACCGCTTTGCGGGGGGAGGGAGCACACCTAGGGTGATGGCAGCCCCTCACATCGCCGGCACGTACTTGCCGTTCTTGACCGTCAGGAGAATGCGCGAGCGATCGTCGAGGCCCGAGCGATCCTTTTCGGTCCAGCTGTACACGCCCTGGCTTGCGGCAATCTCGCGTTCGCTGATGAACGCCTGACGAATCGCTTCGCGGAATTCGCCCGTGCCGGGCTTCGCGGTCTTCAGCGCGGCCGGCAAGACGCGCTTGAGAACCTCGAAGGCGTCATAGGCATGGCCGGCGAACTGGCTGCGGGTATTTGCGCCGTACTTGGCTTCGTAGGCACTGTCGAGTGCAAGGCCCGGCTTCTTGGTGAGGGCGTTGTCGGGCTGACCTTCCGGATTCATCACGGGACCGGAGGCCATGATCACGCCTTCGGCGGCGGGCCCCGCAATGCGGATGAAGTCCATCGTGGCCGCGCCGTGAGTCTGATAGATCAGGCCCTGATAGCCGCGCGCGCGCAACTCGGTCTGCGGCAGGCCTGCGGCGGTCCCGGAGGCGCCGACAAGAATCGCATCGGGATTGGCGGCGACGAGTTTCAATACCTGCCCCGTGACCGACGTATCCGGCCGTGCAAATCGCTCTTCGTCGACGAGCATCAATCCCATCGGCACGCCCTGGGTTTTGAAGTCGTTGAACCAGAGATCGCCATAGGAGTCGGAGTAACCGATATAGCCGACGGTTTTGACGTTATGCGCCTTCATGTGCTCGTAGACGATCTTGCCCATGATCGGAACCGGCTGCGGCAGCACGACCGACCATTTGGCGCGTTCCGGCGTGACGGGGAACGGGGCAAGACTGAGATGAGGAATGCCCGCTTCGTTGGCGACGTTCGACATCGCAATCGTCGGCGGTGTCGTTGACGAGCCGATGATGATGTCGGCCCGGGATTCCGTGACGAAGCGCCGTGCGTTGGTGGTGGCGGTGGTCGGGTCACCACCATCGTCGAGGACGATGATTTTGAGCGGGGTGCCGCCGATCTCCTTTGGCACGAAATCAAGCGCGTTGCGCTCGGGAATGCCAAGTGCCGCCGCAGGGCCCGTGGTGGAAATCGAAATGCCGATGGTGATTTCGCCGGTCTGCGCAGCCGCGGGTATGGTCGGCAGCGCGACGAGCGATACGGCCACCGCGGCGCAAAGCTGAAATTTCCTCATTCATTCCTCCCTTGGCTTTTCGGCAGCAGATCAGCCGCGCATGAACTTCGCAATCATCTCCTGCGGGATCGGTGCGGATTTCAGCCGGTCCGGATCGTCCGGATGGCGTCGGACCAGCACGCGCGTCTCGAACGCCTCGATCGCCAGTGCTTTTTCCTTGTACACCTTGTGCGCTACCTCGAAGCTCGAGCGCTTGAAACTCTCGACCCGGCTTTCCATCGTGATCCAGTCGCCGTGGGTCGAGGCGATGTAGAATTTCGCCCGCGTATCGACGATGGGGATGCCGACCAAGCCGTATTTTTTGACGATGTCCTGCTTGGAAAAGCCGGCTGCCTCGAACAGGACCGATGTCGAGTCGTCGAACATCTCGAAATAACGCGGGTAAAAGACGATGTTGGCGGGGTCGCAATCGCCCCACTGGATCTGCACGTCGCGTCGATGGACGAACATCGTTTCACAAGATCTGCAAACTATTTCGGCGCCATGCGCAGCGAGGCATCGAGCCGCACCACCTCGCCATTGAGGTAGGCGTTGTCGACCATGTGCAGCACCAGCGATGCGAATTCATCGGCGTTGCCGAGGCGGCGCGGGAAAGGAATTGCCGCGGCGAGCGAATCCTGTGCCTCCTGCGGCAGACCCGCCAGAAGCGGGGTCAAAAACAGTCCCGGTGCGATCGAAAGCACGCGAATGCCGAATTGCGCGAGTTCGCGCGCGATCGGCAGCGTCATCGCGACGATGCCGCCCTTCGAGGCCGAATAGGCCGCCTGCCCGATCTGCCCGTCGAAGGCCGCGATCGAGGCGGTGGAAATCACCACGCCGCGCTCGCCGGTGGAAAGCGGCTCGAGTTTCGACATCTCCGCGGTCGCAAGCCGCAGCATATTGAACGAGCCGATCAGGTTTACCTTGATCACGCGATCGAATTCGGACAATGGCATCGGCCCTTCGCGGCCGATCACCCGCTTGGCGACACCGATACCGGCGCAATTGACGAGGATCCGCGCCGGACCATGCGCCTTTGCAGCGGAAGCGACGGCGGCTTCCGCCGAGGCGGCGTCGGCAACATCGCAAGCCACCGCGACACCGCCGATCTCGGCGGCGACGGTCTCGGCCAGTTTGGCGTTGATGTCGCAGACGGCGACCTTCGCGCCACCCTTTGCGAGTCTGCGCGCGGTGGCGGCACCCAGTCCCGATGCGCCGCCGGTGACGAGCGCGGCCTGATCCTTCAGCTGCATGGTTTCTCTCCTGAAAAAATGATTTCCGTCACGGCAATATCACGTCTGCGGCCGGCGTTGGCGAATAAAGCATCTCGATCAGGCGATTGCGATGATCGAGCACGGCGCGCTGATTGATCGAGCCCTTGTCGGTGACTTCGCCGTGGTCGATCGACAGCGGTTGATCGAGGAGAAGCGCGCGCGTGATCCGCGTCGAGGAACCCGTCGAGGACGCGAGGAAATTTGCAAAGCGATGGCGGAAGGCTTCGCGGATCAGTGGATCGCGGGCCGTTGCCGCGAGATCATCGAAAGGAAGCGTCGGGTTGATGAGGCGGCACCCGTCGAGATCGAGAATGACCACGGCCGAGATCTCGTCGCGGTTGATGCCGGCGATCACGACGTCGCGCACCAGAGGTACGCAAGCCGCGATGAATCGTGCCCGAAGCGGGCCGACGCTGACCCAGGTGCCGCTCAGGAGCTTGAAATCCTCGGCGATCCGGCCATCGAAATCGAAGCCAGCGGCAAGATCGTTGGCATCAGCCGGTTTGATCGCGTCGCCAAATTTGTAAAAACCTTCCTCGTCAAAGGCGGCAGCGGTCAAGGCGGGCTGGCGCCAGTAACCCGGGGTGACGTTCGGTCCCTTCGCGCGCACCTCGAGCTTGCCGTTGTTGGGAACAAGCTTGGCCTCGTTGCCCGGCACCGGAAGTCCGACATGACCGGAGCGGCTGGTGAGCGGATTGGCCGACATGAAGAAGGGCGCGGTCTCGGTGGCGCCAAGCCCGGTCAGCATAGGCACGCGAACGCCTGTCTCCTGGACGGCAAGCTCGTCGAGGCTTTGCCACACGAAGGGCGACAGCGCCGCGCCCGAGAAGAACATCGCCTGCAGCTTTTGAAAGAAGTTCGCGCGCAACTCGGCGTCGTCCCGCAAATAAGGCAAAAGCGACTCGTATCCCTTTGGCACGTTGAAATAGACCGTGGGCGAAATCTCGCGAAGGTTGCGCACGGTTTGCTCGATGCCGCCGGGCATCGGCTTGCCGGCGTCGAGATACATCGAGCCGCCGTTATAGAGCGTCAAGCCGATGTTGTGATTGCCGCCAAAGGTGTGATTCCACGGCAGCCAGTCCACGATCACGGGCGGCTCGTCTTTCAGAAACGCCATGGTCTCGCGGATCATCACCTGATTGGCGCAAAGCATGCGCTGGGTGTTGATGACGGCCTTGGGATTGCCGGTGGAACCGGAGGTCAGCAGGAATTTGGCGATACTGTCGGGGCCGATTTCCTCATGCGCCGCATCGAGGCGCGGGTGCAGCGGGCTCGCGATCAAATCGGCGAGCAGGGTGACTTCGCGGTCCCGCGGCGCGCCATAGGACGCCGCAATTTCGGTTTCCGCTGCAACACTGGCCTGGAGCGCATTGGCGAATTTTTCCGCATCGTCGGCGAACACGAGTCCGGGCGTCAGAAGCTTCGTCAGAAAGGAGAGCTTGGCAAAATCCTTCGACACCAGCGAATAGGCCGGCGACACGGCGCAGAACGGAATGCCCGCATACAATGCGCCGAATGCCACCAGCGCGTGATCGATCGAATTGCCGGAGAGAATGAGGATCGGTTTTTCGACCGAAAGATCGCGTGCCAAAAGGCTCGAGGCGATGCGCCGGCTGGCAAGCAGCAATTCGGAATAGGTGATCTTGCGCCAGCCGCCGCCCACCTCGCGCTCCGCCATGAAGATGCGCTGCGGCGCCGCGTCAGCCCAGTGGTGCAAGCGCTCGGTCAGCCGGGCCGGATATTCGCCGAGCGTGGTTGTCGGCCGCAGATAAATCGTGCCGTCGGCGCGACGTTCGATCGAGACAGCGGGATCAGCGAAGCAAATTTTGCGCAGCGGTCGAGAGCCACCGCCTCGCGAAGGCACCTCGCCGCTTGTCTTTTGGGAAAAGTCGGCTCTCGCGCTCATGTCATCAGCGTCCCACCTTGACGGGTCCTCCCAGGGTTTTGACACGGTCTTCGAGATAGTTATGTTTTATAACTAATTGACAAGGAGTCAATCATTCGCGTTCGCGATGCACCGCCGCGATGCTCCCCAGGACGAGGTCCGGTTCCTCATGGCGAGCAGCGCGGCAACGCCCGCGCGTCTCGAACCATGGAGCAACGATCATCGTTCGGTTTCATTGAAAGACAGATCAGCGAGCCATCATCTGCTGCGGCAACCAGGTAGCCAGCAGCGGAAATACGATCAGAATGATCAATCGAACGAGGTCGGTTACGACAAACGGGATCACGCCCTTGAAGATGGTGGTGAAGGATACGTCCTTCACCACGCTCTTGATGACAAAGACGTTCATACCGACCGGCGGATGAATGAGGCCGAGTTCCACCGTCATGACAATAATGACGCCGAACCAGATCGGGTCAAATCCCAGCTGCGAGATGACCGGAAAGATGATCGGCACGGTGAGGATGATCATGGCCATCGCATCCATCAGGCAGCCGAGCACCAGATACATCATCATGATCAAGGCGAGCACGCCGTAGCTGCCGAGGCCAAGACCAGTGAGGAATTCGGTGACCTTTTGCGGGGTCTGCGTCACCGTGAGGAAATATCCGAAGATCAGCGCGCCGATCAGCACCGTGAACACCGCTGCCGCCGTGCGGGTCGCCTGCAACAGCGCGGTGAGGATCTTCTCCTTGTCGAGGCGGCGCGTGAACACGCCGATCAGGAAGGCGCCGGTGGCCCCGACGCCGCCCGCTTCGGTCGGCGTGAATCTCGGCAGAAACGGCAGTCCGTAGAGCCCGCCGATGACAAAGACAAACAGCAGCACCGGCGCCCAGATATCCTTCAGCCCGGAGAAGCGCTCGCGCCAGGTCGTATATTGCCCCTTGGGCAGGAAGCCCGGACGGAAAAAGCCGATCAGCGCGATCGTGATCATGTACATGCTCATCGCGAGCACGCCTGGAACGATGCCGGCGATGAACAGCTTGCCGATGTCCTGTTCGGTGATGATGCCGTAGACCGCAAGCACCGTCGAAGGCGGCAGCATGGCGCCGAGCGTGCCGCCGGCCGCGATCACGCCAGTGGCGAAGGATTGCGGATAGCCGAAGCGGCGCATTTCCGGATAGGCCACCGCCGAAAAGGTCGCTGCCGTCGCCACCGACGAACCGCAGATCGCGGCAAAGCCGCCGCAGGCCGCAACGGTGGCGATCCCCAGACCGCCGCGCAGATGGCCGACGAAACCGTTGGCGGTGCGAAACAGGTCGCGGCTCATCCCGGAATTGCTGACGAAAGTGCCCATCAGCAGGAACATCGGAATCACGCCGAAAGTGTAGTCGGTCACCGTGCGCATCGAGGTCTGGCCGACCAGCTTCAGCGCCGGCGTGCCGCCGACCAGATAGCTGAAGCCGGAAACCCCGACGAGGCCCATCGCCATGCCGACCGGCACGCGCAGCAACATCAGCGCGAACAGTGCGACAAAGCCGATGACGGCGACGGCGTCGGTGCTCATGCCGCGCTCATTCCGTGGCCTTGATCCTGGGGTCGTGCATTTCTTCCGGATGGAAGATCAGGCGCCAGGTGCGGATCGCGATCAGAAGCACCGCCGAAACGTCACCGGCCCAGGCGACCGCGAAAAACGGCCAGGTCGGCATGTGCAGATCGAACGTCGTGACATGGTCGTTGTAGGTGCCGCGCACCTTGTCGAACAGCGTCCACGTCTGCACCGTCACGACGAACAGCAAGACCAGGGTTGCGAACACGTCGATCATGCGCTGGTATTTCGGGCCGACATTGCCCCAGACCAGGTCCACCGTGATATGGGTGCCGCGATAACTGGTGGCGGCGATGCCCCAGAAAATCAGGATGCCGAGCAGGAGCCGCCCGATGTCGAACGAATCCGGAATCGAATAGTTGAAGAGGTTGCGCAAGAGGACGGCGATGAAAATATTGGCGGCGACAATGCCGACAAAGGCGGCCGCGATCCATTCGATCGTGTCGATGAAACGATCCATCGATGCTCGCTTCATTTCCGCTCCACACGATCTGGATATTTCAGAAAGAGCCTGATTTTTTCGGTGAGTTCGGGATCCAAGGACAGCACGACGGCGGAAGGAGCCCGCCGCCGGATCAATTGCAGGAGGCGATTACTGCGTCAAGGCGTTGTATTTGGCGAGAGCGGCGCGCAACCCGGACATCGCCGCATCCGGGTCGGCCCCGGCCTTCCGCACGCCATCGGCCCAGGTCTTGACCAACGGCTCGGACGCCTTCTTCCACAGCGTGGTCTGCTCCGCCGTCAGCGGATAGACTTCGTGGCCGCTTTCAGCCTTGACCTTGTCGGGGCCGGCGTCTTCGAACCTGCCCCATGGCTCGCCGACGCGGCCGGCGGCCTCCGTGTTGCAATTGTCGTCGATCGCTTTTTTCTGCCGCTCCGACATCTGGTTGAATTTGTCCTTGTTCATGACAAAGACGAAGGTCGTGACGTAGAGCGGCGCGTCCATATGGTACTTCGTCACCTTGTCGATGCCGAACAGCACCAGCGATCCCCACGGGAAGGTGACGGCATCGGCAACGCCGCGCTCGATGATGTCACGCACTTCCGGGGCCGAAGACTGGACATTGGTGCCGCCGAGCTGGGTCACGAAATTCGCGATCGTGGCGTCGGCGGGCCGGATTTTCATGCCCCTGATGTCGTCGGGCACGACAATTTTTTTCGTGCGCGAATGGAACGAGGACGGCGCATGGATGAAGGCAAGGCAGAACTTGACGTCCTTCATCTCCTTCTCGGCGTATTTGCGGTACCAGTCATCCAGCGCCATCGAGCCGCCCTTGGCGTCCGACATCAGGAACGGAAGCTCCCCGGCGCCAATGATCGGAAAACGGCCGGGCTGGTAGCCCGGATTGACATAGGCGATATCGGCAATGCCATCGCGCGCCATGTCGTAATGGTCGAACGCCTTGCCGAGTTGCTGGGCCGGAAAGACCTTGTACTTGATTGTGCCGCCGGACGCCTTTTCGACCGCGGCGCCCCAATCCTCGAGCGCCTTCTGCAGGGGATGGCTCGCCGGCACCCAGTGCGACAGTTTCAGCTCAAACGTCTTCTCCTGCGCTATGGCGGGCGATACGAAGGCTGCAACCAGCAGCGCCAGTACCGCCGATCTGAAGTCCCTGCACCACAAGCGGCGAGTTCGTTCAGGGACTTCAGATCGATAAGCGGTGCTGGAATCAATAAGTTTGCTAGTGCCCCTGACTTTCCGAAGTTCGTGAAAGGTGGGTGCTGCGATGGAGCACGAACTTCGGAAAGTGGGCACTAATAGCGTTTTCCTCATCGAGTGTCCCCTTGCAGCATCAGGGCTTCGGTGGCCCTTTGCAGACATTGTTATATGATATAATTGACAGCGCAACTGCGCGGCCACGCCAGCCGACATGGTGGCTCAGGTTCAAACCCAAAACAATTGCGGGAGCAAGTGTTGCGAACAAAGGTAGCGATCATTGGCGCGGGGCCGGCGGGGTTGTTGCTGGGACAATTGCTTCACACTTACGGCGTCGACAATCTCATCCTGGAGCGCCACACCGGCGAATATGTGCTCGACCGGATTCGCGCCGGGCTCCTTGAAGAGGGAACGGTGGCACTGCTCGATGAAGTCGGGGCCGGCAGCCGCGCCCACGCCGAGGGACTGGTCCACGAGGGCATCGAGCTTGCGTTCGGCGGCCGCCGCCATCGGGTCGATCTGAAGGGCGCCACCGGCAAGACGGTGACGATCTACGGCCAGACCGAAGTGACGCTCGACCTGATGAATGCGCGGCGCGACGCGGGCCTGGCCTCGATTTATGAGGCTGCCGACGTCACACCCCTTGACTTTGATACCGATCACCCGCGCGTCAGCTATGTCAAGGACGGCGCAACCCACGAGATCGCCTGCGATTTCATCGCCGGCTGCGACGGCTTCCACGGCATCAGCCGCGCCAGCGTAAAACCTTCCGCGATCGAGACATTCGAGCGGATCTATCCGTTCGGCTGGCTCGGGATTCTTTCGGATACGCCGCCGGTCAGCCACGAGCTGATTTATTCCAACCATCCGCGCGGATTTGCCCTTTGCACCATGCGTTCGGCAAGGCGCAGCCGCTACTATGTGCAATGTCCTCTCGAGGATCATATCGATCAATGGCCGGATGACCGGTTCTGGGATGAATTGAAGCGACGGCTGGACGACGAGGCCGCGGGCAAGCTGGTCACGGGCCCGTCGATCGAAAAGAGCATCGCACCGCTGCGCAGTTTCGTCGCCGAGCCGATGCGGTTCGGCCGGATGTTTTTGGCCGGCGACGCCGCCCATATCGTGCCGCCGACCGGCGCCAAGGGACTGAACCTTGCGGCAAGCGACGCGCATTATCTGGCGCGAGCCTTCCGGGAATATTACGACGAAAGCTCCTCGGCCGGCATCGATCATTATTCGGAAAAGGCATTGTCGCGGGTCTGGAAGGCGGTGCGCTTCTCGTGGTGGATGACATCGATGCTGCACAAGTTCCCGGATACGGGGACTTTTGGCGCGCGAATCCAGCTCGCCGAGCTCGATTATGTGACGCATTCAAACGCGGCGACGACGTCGCTGGCGGAGAACTACGTCGGCTTGCCGTATTGAAGGCGCTGGTCGTTCTCGCTCAAACTCTGTTTCAAACTTTGTAGGCGGTGCAATTCGCGCAAGCCTGGCGTTCAATCAACCATCGCCACTCACAAAGATTTGCGCGATGACCGATTTGGATATTCCTGCCGGATTCGAGCGTCAGACCCGGCACAGCCCTCTCACCGATCCCTGGGAGCCGATCTATTCGAAGCAAACACCCGATGCGATCATCCTGGGGCTTCGGCTGGCCAAGCCGCATACCAACGCACGCGGGTTCGTCCACGGCGGGTTGATTGCAGCGCTGGCCGATAAAGCCATGGGCCACAGTTGCGGCCACAAAATGCGCGGCGTCTATTCGCTGGTGACGGTCAGCATGTCGATAGATTTCATCAGCAGCGCCCAGATCGGCCAGTGGCTCACGGTCGAGACGGACGTGATCAAGACCGGCGCCACGCTTTGCTTCGCCCAGTGCCTGGTGACCGCCGACGACGTCGCCATCGCACGCGCGAACGGAACCTTTCGCGTGGTGAAGAAGCAGTGAATCGTCATTTGTGACGTCATTCCGGGGCGATGCGAAGCATCGAGCCCGGAATCTCGAGGTTCCGGGTTCGCGCTAAGCGCGCCCCGGAACGACGGCCTCACCAAAATGCCAGTCGCTGATTTCGATCACGAGATCGACGAAGGTACGCACCTTGGCCGACAACAGCCGCGACGTCGGATAGACGATGTGGATCGGCAATGGTGGTTGCTCGAACTTCGCCAATACGATTTTCAGGGCGCCTTCCTTGATCGCCTCCGCAGCCTGATAGGCCAGCACCCGGGTCAGGCCGCCGTCCTTTGCGGCATACTGGATCGCGGCATCGGAACTGTTGGTCGTCAGCCGCGGCGCCGGCGCGACGCGAACCTCGTCGCCATCCCTGACAAAACGCCAGTCGGCCTGCGGCGATAGCGCGCTGATCTGAATGGTCTGGTGGGAGGCGATGGCCTCGGGTGATCGCGGCTCGCCACGCACCTTGAGATAGGTGGGAGAGGCCACCACGATGCGTCGCATCTCGCCGACATGGCGCGCCACCAGGCTCGAATCGGCGAGGTGACCTATCCTGACGGCAGCGTCGACGCCCTCCTCCACCAGATTGATCATGAGATCCGACAGCCGCAGCTCGGCCGCCACTTCCGGATAGCGCTTCAGGTATTGCGACATCACCGGCGCGACATGGAGGCGACCAAATCCGACCGGCGCGGACACCACCAGCCTTCCGCGCGGCAGCGCATGTTCGCCCTCTGCCGCGCCTTCGGCTTCTTCGACATCGGCAAGGATTTGCCGGGCGCGCTCCAGATAGCGGGCGCCGGCCTCGGTCAGCGCGACCGAGCGCGTCGTCCGCTGCAACAGCCGTGCGCCGAGCCGATCCTCCAGCGCCGCGATCAGGCGCGTCACGCCCGAAGCCGAAAGCCCCAGTTTGCGCGCCGCCGGCGCGAAGCCCCGCAAGTCCGCGACCGCAACAAAGGCCTGCATGGCATCGATCCGATCCATTAGACTATTTCATAAACTGCAATAATGAAATGTCAAATGCGACGATTGTGCCTATATTCAGGGATCATCATATTTCCCAGCGCCGGCGAGCAAGTGCTCGCGCGACAGCGAACCCAGAGGAACGTCCCATGCCCCGCCTGCCTACTCCCGCCTCGATCGAAGCCTCCCCCGCCGCAGCCCAGCCGCTGCTTCACGCCGTCGAGAAGCAGCTCGGCGTGGTGCCGAACCTGTTTCGCGTCGTCGGCAACAGCCCGGCCGCGCTCGAAGGCTACCTCGGACTGAACGGCGCACTCGGAAAGGGTGAACTTGAAGCCGCAACGCGTGAGCGCATCGCGCTCGCCGTGGCCGAGGCCAACGGCTGCGACTATTGCCTGTCGGCGCACACCTATCTCGGCAAGAATCTGGCAAAGCTCTCGGAAGCCGAAATCAGCGCCAATCGCAACGGCAGCTCGAGCGATTCGAAAGCGGCCGCCGCGGTTCGCTTCGCCGTCAAGCTGGTGAAAGCGCGCGGGCATGTCGCCGATGCTGACGTTCAGGCGGTCAAGAAGGCAGGCTATAACGACGCGCAGGTGATAGAGATCGTGCTGCACGTCGCCCTCAATACGCTGACCAACTATGTCAATGAGGTCGCAAAGACCGAGATCGACTTCCCGGTCGTGACCGCCAAGGCAGCTTGAGGCCAAGATCCCGGCGCACCTTTTGCGGGGTGCGCCGCATGGGCGCGACAGCTGAAGTAAAGGAGGTTTCGATGTCCGATACCTGCACTCTTTCCAGCGACGTAGCGTTCACGCCCGCCGTGAAAGCGATCCAGGCCATCAAGGGATCGCGCGAGATCTACGAGGAGCGCGGCAACTGGCGCACCGAGGTCGACGAAGACCTCGCCGCGTTTCTGGCGGACGCCACCAGCTTTTATCTCGCCACCGCTTCCAGCGCCGGCCAGCCCTATATCCAGCATCGCGGCGGGCCAAAGGGTTTTATCAAGGTGCTGGACAGGAACACGATTGCGTTCGCCGACTACCGCGGCAACCGGCAATACATCACGCTCGGCAATCTCTCGGAAAATCCGAAGGCCTACATCTTCGTGATGGACTATGCCCATCGGCGCCGGGTGAAGATTTGGGGCGAGGCGCGCGTCGTCGCCGACGATCCCGCGCTGATACAATCGCTGATGCCGAAAGGCTACAAAGCCCGCCCCGAGCAGGCGATCCTGTTCCGGATTTCGGGGTGGGACACCAACTGCCCGCAGCATATTCCGCAAAAATTCGATGCCGCGGACGTTGCGGCGGCACTCGCCGCGCGCGACGCTCGCATCGCGGAACTGGAGGCGGAGATCGCAAACCTCAAGGCCGAGCCCAGACCTGCCGCCTGAGGCCGCCCAAAGAGGCCGCCGAAACGTTGAGAATCAAACCGGCGAATACCAGGCCGCTGCCGACGATTTCGATGCGGGTGATCTGCTCTCCGAGCAGCATGTGCGTGCTGAGAATCCCGAAAACCGGCACCAGCAGGCCAAACGGGGCAACCGCTGCTGCCGAATAGCGGCTCAGCAGCCTGGTCCAGAGCCCGAGAGCGCCGAGCGTCGTCGCGTAGGCCAGAAACAGGACCGCACCGACCGAGGCCATACTCGGATGAAGAAGTGCGGCCGTTACTGGTGCGCGACCATCAATAAGAAGAGAAAGGACAAGCAGCGGCAGTGGCGAAACCGGACAACTCCAGACGACGAAGGCGAAAGTGTCGCTCGGACGAGCCGCCTTCGTGATGATGCTGCCCCCAGCCCAGGCAAGAGCTGCCGCCGACACCAGAGCAAATGGGACAAGTTCCACAGTGCCGTTCTTGAGCACACCAATGAGCGCCACGCCGACAAGCGCCACCAGGCTGCCTGTAATCTCCAGCGGCAGCGGCTTTTCGCCGAAACAGATATACGCCAACAACACGGTAAAACAGACCTGCGTCTGCAGGACGACCGAAGACAGGCCGGCCGGCATTCCGAGCCTGATGGCGCTGTACAGCAGGGCGAACTGGAAGGCCCCCATCGTCAAGCCAAATGACACCACGAATCGTATCGGCACCTCGGGGCGCCTGACGAAGAAGATCGCAGGGACGGCAGCGAAGAAAAAGCGCAGGCTCGCCAGAAGCAGCGGCGGAATCTCCCTGACGCCGAGTTTGACCGCCACAAAACTGGTGCCAAAGACAAGGACCGCGATCAGCGCGATGAAGATATCACGAAGCTTCATTGGTCATTCCACCTCATGAAGACGCCCGACAGTTTGTGGCAAGCGGCGGTCACGCCGCCTCACGTTGCGATTTCCACGAAAACTCCGGGAAATATTGCAGCATCATCCGATCGACATAGGCGGCGAGGTTTTCGAACCGATCGGCTCGCTCTCGAAGCTGTGAGTCAAAGAAGGGGGTGAGGATTCCAGCCAGCGCGCCGAACGCGGTGGCATCGGTGCCGCAAGGTGAATCACCCATCAGATAAGGCTTGTCTCCAAGCCGGACCGACAGCGCCAAAAGCGATCGAGCCGCAAGATCGACGTCTTCGTCCGGCGCGTGACGCCCAAGACCGCTCAAAAGATAATTCTCCGCGACACGGAATTGAGCATCCTCGCGAAGTTTCTCGCGCAGATGTTCCGGCGCCGCATCGAACAAATGCGCCGGTCCCTTGGCAAAGTTCTCCGGATCGACCCAGCGCGCGCCGACCATGGCCCAGTAAAGGTGATGCTCGATCATGCGTTCGAACGCCCAGGCTTGAGCGCGGTCCTGCAAACTGAGCGGAGCGTCGAAATCGAAACCGTATTTGCCTTCGAGATGCGCGCGAATGAAGGTGGAATCGGCAATCACTTCGCCGTCGTCCTCGATGAAGGGCAACTGCCCCTTGGGCGAAGCCGTGGGCCTCGCCCTTTCCTTGCGATAAAGGAGGCCGGCCATCTTCAGCTGCACTTCGGTCTTGGTCACAAAAGGGCTGATTTCCGGCAGGCCAAATCCGGAGCCGAAGCCATAAAGAATGATCATGACAGCACTCCCGATTTCCTGAGCAGGCGCCTGAAGCTAGTGACCGCCTGCTGCCACCGTGGTGTCAGCAGCGGCGACATCGCGGCCCAAAGATCGAGGCCGTAGATGATGATCATGGATAAAATCCTCTCGGTTTGAATGCTGTCCCGTTATACTTGCCACCTGCTGCCAACATGCTGTCAGCATCCGACGGCAGCCTTGCAAGAAAAACGCGAGATGGATCATGCGACGTGCCGACCGCCTGTTTCAGATCATCCAGGTGCTGCGGCGAAGCCGGAAGCCGCTCACGGCGGACGCAATCGCAGCCGAGCTCGAAACCTCGAAGCGAACGATTTACCGCGATATCGCCACGCTGATCGAACAGCGCGTTCCGATCCGCGGTGAGGCAGGCATGGGCTATATTCTGGAGCGGGGTTTCGACCTGCCGCCGTTGATGCTCACGCCGGATGAGATCGAAGCGGCGGTGCTGGGCGCGCAATGGGTCACCGGCCATGCCGATGCCGTGTTGTCCCGCGCCGCCCAGGATCTGATTGCGAAAATTGCCGACACCGTTCCGGAGCGCCTGAGGCCATTTGTACTCGAACCGGCAAGCCGCGCCGCCGGCTCACGCAAGGAGCCGGATCGCATCGACATGGCGCGGACACGCACGCAGATCCATGAAGGAAAGAAAATCGCGCTGCGCTACCGCGACGAACACGGCCGCCACAGCGAGCGCACGGTCTGGCCGATCGCGATCGGCTACCATGAGGCCGTGCGGATACTGGCCGCCTGGTGCGAGCTTCGAACGGATTTTCGCAGCTTTCGCACCGACCGGGTCATCGATGCCGTCTATCTCGACGAGAAATATCCGGAGCGGCGCGACCTGCTCAGGGCGAAGTGGCGAAGGAGTCTGGTTTGGGAGCATCCGAGCGATGTCTGATCTCGCACATTCGCGAGCTGGCCGATCAGGCCTTTCCGCGCTAGTGTCCTGATTCCGAAGTTCGCATCATTTTGCGGCCATCTTGTTTGCGAACTTCGGAATCGAAAGGACACTAGTGGTCCGATTCTAACATTCGCCCGCCATTGCGGCAGGCGCTTTTGCGAATGTTAGAATCAAGGGACCACTAGCAAATATAGGATTCTAGTGGAGTTTAGGATTTGACATTCGCTTAACGAGCTTGCGGCCGGCTGGGCAGCGAATGTCAAATCCACTCCACTAGTAAGTCATCGTTTTCTAGTGTGGCCTTGGTTCAGAAGTCCGCATGACGAACTCGCAGCAGCAAGGATGCGGACTTCTGAACCGCCACACTAGGCCATCGCGCATGGAAAAGAATGATCCGGCCATGACAGTCGAAAGCCCGTGCCAGGCGTGCGGCGCCTGCTGCGCCTGTTCGTCGGACTGGCCGCGCTTTACCACCGAGGATGACGCCGCGCTCGATCTCGTTCCGCCAGAACTCGTCAACGAGCGAGGATCGGGCATGCGTTGCAACGGCGACCGCTGTGCCGCGCTCTCCGGCCAGATCGGAGTGGCCACCTCCTGCCTGATCTATGCCGTTCGTCCGGAGGTCTGCCGAACCTGCATGCCCGGCGATCCCGAATGCATCGTCGCGCGGCGACGGCACGGGTTACCGCCGTTGGAGTGAGTGTGCTAAAGCGTGATGATTTTCGGTTGAATCACTCTTTCAGTGGGCAGTTCACCTCTTCCCGGCGGGGAGAGGGCGGATCGCCCCTGACGATGCGAAAGCATCGTCCAGTACGATCCGGGTGAAGGGGGCACCGCTGATACGAAAGACCGTAACTCTCACCCCAACCCTCTCCCATCGAAGTTGGATTTATCCGACTTCGACAGCTGACAATGCCCAACTCGGGTAGACCCGAGTTGGGTGGAGAGGGAGCATACCTCCGTTGTGGCTCTAATCTCGCGCAAACCGATCAGGTCGAACCGCTGCCGTTAAGCCGCGACGCGCCGATGATCCGGCCATCGGGCGCTTCCAGCACGACCGCGACGTCCTGGCCTTCCGGGAAACGCTCGCTGATGCGCATCGCCGTGCCCGACCATTGCCCGACTGAGCGGATCGACCTGACGACATTGGCTTCGACCAGCGTCCGGCCAGAGTTTTCGCCGCGGCCGACTGCGGTGGTGTGTTCGTGGTCGAAGCCGATCAACAAGATGTTGCCACTGCCGCTGCCAGCGCCGACCTCGATCGAAACCTGTTCGCCGTTTTTCGTCACGCTGACCGGGGCCGCGGTGCGGCTGTTGCGCTTGGCATTTTCGATGGCCGAGTTGACCTCGCCGCGCGCCGAGCCGACCATGCTGGCGGCGCCATCGACGACCATTTCCGGCGTATAGGACCCATCGCCAAACCGACGGCCGTAAACGTCCTGGCGCCGCGTGGCGGCTTCCATCGAGAACGGATCCTTCCATCCCAGGCGATCCCAGTAAGTGACGTGGAAGGCGAGCGCCAGCACATCGCGCCGCTGCTTCGACATTTCGTTCAAAAAGGCGTTTGCCGGAGGACAGGAGTTGCATCCCTGCGAGGTGAACAATTCGACCACGACCGGCCGCTCGGCGGCGAGGCTGGCAGCGGGCGAAAAACCGGCGATCAAGACGAGTGACAAGACTAAGCGCGAGAGCATGGCGATCCTCCTTGCAGCGGTGCACCTTCTTCGCGCCGGGGGAGCCAATTGTTACGCCTGCCCAAGTGCTTACTGGGCACACCAAGCACACGAATTCTTGAATACGCGGCCTCTGAAGGGCGCGGGTCCAGTTCACTTGTGCGGGAGGGCACAAGGATGTTCAACATATAGTTAGGTGCGGAAAGCTCAGCCCAGATCGGTTTCGAGAGCTTTTGGCGATGAACGTCGCGCGCGACCTGAAGGTTCAAGCATCGCCTGGAAGATGATCATCGGCAAATAAAACAGGAGCATGGCGATTTATCCTTGATACCGGGCAACACCCGTCGAGTGCCTGGGAACGGTTTGATCGCTCATCTGGCGATCGAGGCGAAGGTCTCACGATCTGCCGCCATCGACCCCCGTTTGAGGGAAGATTTGATCGCGAAACAGAAACAGCCCTAAGCCGAACAGGGATGCACACGCTGAGACGAAAAGCACGATCTTCGCAACGTTAGCCATGTCCATGTTGAGATCCCCCAAGCCCCAAGCGTTTTTTAGCAGCTTGGGCACGGCGCGGGCGTACCATTGATGCATCAGTCCACAAAGAAAACGATTCTGCAACAGATGGAACAAGCCTTTTTACCGCCGCTCCGATCGCAAAGAGTACGGCGTCCAAGTCTTGATGATCTCGCGGTTGAGTTAACAGCTCGATAACAGCACGGCCATCAGCCCCGCAATGTTCAACTTTAATTTAGGCGACAAACACGTTGGGCGAGAGCAGCCTCTCCGTCCGACTTGCTGAGGAGGAACGCATGGGCAAATCTGCGATCCGACTTCTGATACTGGCCGTTTGTGCGACCTCATTGGTGATGGTTCCGACGGTCGATCCAGCGAAGGCCGCTTCAAGCAGCAGCAAGAAGCACAAAAGGCATGTGCACGTCCAAAGGACGCCGGGCTTCGGCGGCGCGTGGGGCAGCACCTGGTATGCCGGTCAAGCGCCTGCGCCTGTCGCGAGGCCGTCAGGTCCGGTCTGCCCAGGCAGTGGCCGCAGCTTCGACTGCAAGGTATGGCCTCCGCCCTTCGACGAGGACCCCGATCGGAAAGCTTCAGGTTCGGATGCCGGCGGCTAGAGCATGATCCGGACCCGAAGGGCCGCGTTAGCGCAAAGTGGAAACCGGTTTTCCCTTGGCAGACAAACGCGGAGCGCGTTTACGCGCCGTCGCTGCGCTTCGGCTGGTACGTCCTCCGTTCTGAAGCGGGGGGTTAGTGTGGTGGTTCAGAAGTTCGCAAACAAAATCGCCGCAAAATGATGCGAACTTCGGAATCAGGACACTAGTGGCCCCGCACTCTGTGTCAGAACATTCCGTTCGGATTGGCGCGGGGCAAGTTCGGCGCGACCCAAGGGGCCGAGTTTTTCGGGTCGCCAGCAAATTGCAGCACATCCCAATGCTCGATCGCCTTGCCGTCGGCATCCATTCTGTAGATGTCGACCCCGGCGATCCCGGTATCATTCGGATCGTCGTTGAACAGGTTCAGAAAGTTGACGTGAGCCCAGACATAGTCACCGGAGGCGATGATGCGATGGACCACGACGCGAGCCCTGGCGCGTTCGCGCGTGACCTGGGCAAAATATTTGCCCAGTGCTTCCGAACCGTCTGCGATCAGCGGATTGTGCTGAACATAAGAAGGACTGGCAAGCTTGGCCGTAGCCTCCTCCGACTTCTTGCGGTTTATCATCAAATCATAGAGGGCAAGGACATTATCCTTGTTGCGAACGGCGCGGGTATCTTTGGGATCGACGAGGGTAATCATGGTCATTCTCCTGTTTGTCTGATGTGAAAGTGGGCAGGCTTCAGGTCAGGCCGACGAGCCGGAGGCGCAGCGCATCCTGCTCGGCGTCGGACTTCTCACGCACGAACCGCAGCATTTCTTCCGCGTCCGGCCCCAGGGGCGCGCGCCGCGGTGCTGGCGTTTGTTCGGCAAGCTCAATCGCTCTTCGGGCCGCGGCGGCTGAATCGAGACCGCTGTCCTGCATGCCGTTGAGAGCATTTGCGAAGGTTTCGAATGTTTGTCCGTACAGATCGCGCTGTTCAGGCGTCATGGCGTCGGCGGTCCGGGCGAGTGCCGTTGCCGTCTTCGCCGGACCGCCGGTTCTCATATTGCCGGCCGGCACGACGACGACGTCGACGCCGAAGGGTTTCAATTCGGCCCGATAGACGCTCGCGAAAACCTCCATCGCCGCCTTCGATGCGCCCGATGGCCCGTTGAAGGGAAGCGGAAGGCTGGCGGTCCAGGTACTGATCTGCACGAAGCGGCCACGGGCTTTGCGAAGCGCCGCCAGGAATGCATTCACGACCGACAGCGCGCCGAAAACGTTGACGTCAAACTCGCGCCGCACGGCCTCAAGCGGCAGAACTTCCAGCGGCCCAGGTGTGAGAATGCCGGCGTTGTTGATCAGGAGATCAAGGCCGCTGCCGCCCAGCGCGTCGGACACGCCGGCGGCCCACGCTCTCACGGAGTCTTCCCTGGTGATGTCGCAGACCGTCAGGCTGACGCGGCCGCCGGAGGCCTGCTTCAGATCCTCGACTTCCCCGGTCGAGACGGCCGTACCGAAAACGATGTAACCCTTGGCGGCGAGCCCTAGCGCAATGTCGCGGCCAAGACCGCCGCCGGCCCCGGTAATTGCGGCGGACCGTCCCGAATTTTTCGATGCCAATGACATGACAGGCTCCTTTTGTTCGATGGCGCTGGATACGGACCGGGTCAGCGGACCTGAGTGGCGCGGATGGGCCCCCTCGGGACTGATCCGTCTGTTGCTCGCCATCAGGGATATCGTTCCATTTTGCGACGTGGTAGTCTCGCGATGAGGCTATCTGTGTCGCTAAAAGTGGAACGCGATGGATTTGGAGGATCTGGAGACGTTTGTTGAAGTAGCCGGTGCCGGTGGCGTATCGGCGGCCGCGCGCCGGCTCGGCGTGTCAAAATCCATTGTCAGCCGCCGGTTGGCCCGTCTTGAAGGAGAGCTTGGTATCCAGCTTCTGGCGCGGACGACCCGCGGGGCCGCGCTCACCGAAGCGGGCGTGACATTCCGCGACCATGCCGCGCGGGCCTGCGCGGAAATCGATGTTGCGCGTGAGACAATACTGCCGGCGGGCGATCTGCGCGGCAGATTGCGGATCGCGGCGCCGCTATCCTTCGGCCCCACGCATTTAGCGCCCGTGCTTGCGCAGCTGGCGCGGCGACACCCGCGCCTTCACGTACAATGCAGCTACAGCGACCGTTTCGTCGATATCGTCGGCGAAGGTTTTGATTGCGCCATTCGCGTCGGCTACCTCAGCGACTCGAACCTCATCGCGCGGCGGATCGGCCCCGTCCGTGGCAAGCTCGTCGCCAGCCCGGAATATGTCAGTGAGCATGGCGCTCTTGAAACGCCCGACCAACTGCTCGCGCATGAATGTCTCATGCAAGGCACCGAGGCCTGGTCCTTCATGGATGGAGACAAGACGATCACCGTGCACCCGCAAGGTCGATTCAAGGCGGACAACGGATTGGCTCTCGCTTCCGCAGCCGTTGCCGGTCTCGGCATAGCCGCGCTGCCGGATTTCTTGATCGAGAAAGAGTTGGCGTCGGGCGCTTTGGTAGCGCTCATGAATCGCTATCCGCTCACCGAAATCGGAATCTTCATTGTCCGACCGCCGGGGCACCACCCCGCGCGAAAGGTCAGAGTGCTTACGGAATTGCTGATCGAGCATTTCGGGTAATTTGATTGAGCGCGAAGCAATGACTGAATACTTGGAGCGGGCGAAGGGAATCGAACCCTCGTATGCAGCTTGGGAAGCTAGGCGTCTGTCAATCGCGACAATGGCTTAGCCGCAAAACCGGCAATAAACGCCCTCATAGTGATCAATGGCTTACGTCGGAAAAGCAAAACCCGCAATCGCTTGATGCAATCGGGATCGGCAATAAGGCGCTTGGTCCGTCGATTTCGTTTGCATTGCTGGTGGCGACCCAGCAGTCGCGCCGTTCGAGGGCGCCGACATGAGCGAATCCGCCGACAACTATGGTCGCGTCGTCGTCCGGTTGAATTCGCGGTGGCGCGTTATCGAATGCCAGCACCTGATCCAGTGGATTCTGCAGTATCGCGCCAGCGCAGAAACCTATGCCACGTCGCGCTGGGTGGGTCGGACCTACTGCCGGACCCGGAAAGCACTTCTTCGCTGCTGCAGAGAGCACGCGGGCCTGATTGACCCCACCGCCGCCACCCTCCTGGCCTCGCTGCCAGAGCGGATCGCGACGCGCCTCGAGGGCTCGGCCGGAGGCTACGGTGGCTAACGTCGCACTCATCGCCGCTGAGACCCACGTCCGTTTCGGCATTCCAATCATTCCGCTTGGCCAAGACAAGAAACCGCTCATCGGTGGATTCAAGGTTTGCAACCTGTCTCTTCGGCATAGTAGGGCCTATCTGGCCCGCTTCCCGGACGTAGAGGGGTTCGGCGTTCCAGATGGGCGGCTGAGCGGACTGGTTCGTCTCGATATCGATGTCCCTGGCGACGACATCGTGGCCACGGTCATTCGGCGGGCAGGCGATACTCCGTTCAAGGTTCGCACCGCCTCCGGCAAGAACCACCTGATCTTTCGGTTCAATGGTGAGCGACGACTCACAGCGCGGCCAATACCTGGCAAGAAACCACCGAACAATGCTCAGCCTTGGGATGATCTGTGCGCGGATCTCTGTGGCCAGGGCGGCTACTCGGTCTCGCCGCCCTCCCAGTGCAACGGCGGCACCTATAAGCTGCTCGGCGATGTGTCGCTCGAGGATTTGCTGGCCAAGCGGCATCTTTTGCCGACCATCCAAGGGCTCGATGCGCGCGTCTATCTGCCCGGGGCTCAACCGACGTTGCCGGATGCCGA